>ENA-USYV01001788-USYV01001788.1-human-gut-metagenome-genome-assembly--contig:-NODE-1788-length-19456-cov-79.331132_pt1 | contig 19456 bp, 17 predicted proteins | sample MGYA00250066_ERZ773514 | MGnify/ENA primary metagenome ERZ773514 (study PRJEB29103, sample SAMN06112049) | human gut metagenome | biome: human gut; feature: ankylosing spondylitis patient; material... | reverse complement strand
TACCTGCTTGTTGACGGCGGAATGAACCATATTGTGTACTACGGTCAGCATATGGCAATGAAACAGCCGTACCTTTCGGTTTGCGGAAAAGAAACCGAGCCGTGTACCGAATCATGGAATATCTGCGGTTCGCTTTGTTCAATGAATGATATAATCGCAAAACAGATTTCTTTGCCTGATATTGAAATCGGTGATATAATTTGTTTTGAAAACACAGGCGCTTATTGTATGACAGAGGGAATTTCTTTGTTTTTAAGTCGTGATATTCCCTCGGTTTACATAAAAAAGGAGGACGGAACATATCTTTGCGTCCGTGATTCCTTTGAAACATTTAATTTAAACAAACCCAATTACAGAAAGGAAACGAATTAAAATGGATGAACTTATTGAGATTTTAGAGGACATTAAACCTGATGTAGATTACGAAGGCTGCGAAAACCTTATTGACGGTCACTATCTTGACTCTCTTTCAATCATTTCTCTTATTGCTGAGATTGAGGACGCTTTTGATGTGACAGTTCCTGCAGTGGAAGTTGTTCCTGCAAACTTTAATTCAGTAAAGGCAATGTGGAGTATGATTGAAAGACTCCAAGAGGAGGAATAAGATGGATCTTCCATCATTACTGATGGCGGGCAGTCTTGATACGCTGACCTCATATTTTTCGGTAGCGTTTCTTGTCATTTTTCTGCCTGTTTCAGTTGTTGTGTATGCCGTCATTCCGCAAAGAGCAAGAAAGTATTTTCTGCTTATTGCAAGCTTTGCTTTCTTTTGGCTGATAAGCGGTCAGCTGATTGCCTATTTATGCCTGATAATAATGGGCGTCCATTATTTCGGCTTGTGGCTTGACAGGATTCAAACGCAAAAAAGTGCGGCGCTAAAGGCTGTGCCTAAGGAGGAGAAAAAGGCTCTTAAAAAGGTATATCTCCACCGCAGTCGCAGAGTTCTGTTGTTTGCCGCCGTACTTATGATAGGCGGTCTGCTTGTAATCAAATACTCACCGTTTTTTACAACAAATGTAAATTCGCTGTTATTGCTTTTGAATATTCCGATTCAGTTTGATATTCCGAGTTATATAATGCCGATTGGTATTTCATTCTTTACTTTGCAGGCTGTATCGTACCTCTTTGATGTTTACAGAGGACTTATTAAAGCAGATGACAACATATTAAGACTTGCGTTGTTTATGTCTTTCTTTCCGCAGATTGTAGAAGGTCCTATCTGCCGTTACGGTCAGACAGCCAATCAGCTGTGGAATGTAAAGCAAATTGAGTTTGAAAACTTAAAACTCGGTGCAGTCCGTATTCTTTTCGGTCTTATGAAAAAACTCGTAATCGCTGACAGACTTAATCCTATGATTAAGCAGATTTTCAGCCATTACGATGACTATCAGGGCGGAATAATTGCTCTCGGAGCAATTGCCTATACAATTCAGCTCTATTGCGATTTCTCCGGTACAATGGATGCCGTAATGGGTGTTGCTCAGATTTTCGGCGTTACAATGCCCGAAAACTTTCAAAGACCTTTCTTCTCAAAATCAATTTCAGAATTTTGGAAAAGATGGCATATCACACTCGGCACATGGTTCAAGGATTATATCTTCTATCCCGTCACCATGTCAAAGCCGATGAAAAATCTTACATCTTCCGCACGCAAAAAGCTCGGCAACCACTTTGGTCCGTTGCTTGCGGGAAGCATAGCGTTGTTCTGTGTATGGTTCTGCAACGGACTGTGGCACGGATCTGCGTGGGGCTACATATTCTTCGGTATGTACCACTTTGTGCTTATTCTGTCGGGCAACATCATTGCTCCTGCGGTTACCGCATTCAATAAAAAGCTTCACATCAATTCCGAATGCTTTGCGTACAAAGTGTTTCAGATAGTTCGTACATGCATACTTGTTGTTATCGGCGAAATGTTTTTCAGAGCAGAAAGACTTACAACAGGTCTTTCAATGTTTGGAAAAATGGTGACCGATTTCAGCTTTTCAAGCCTTAACTATGAGCTTATGAAAAAGCTTAAAATTGATATGCATGATGTTATGATCGTGCTTATTGCGCTTGCATTTATTTTTGTAATCAGCGTTCTCAATGAAAAGGGAATATGTGTGCGTGGTGCAATTGCAAAGAGAAATGTTGTTATAAGATGGGCGGCTGTTTACGCTCTTATTATGTTCATCATAATCTTCGGTGCTTACGGCAAGGGTTATGTTGCCGTTGATCCGATTTATGCGAACTTCTAAGGAGGTCTGATTATGAAGAAAATAATTAAGAGAATTGTCAGCTGTGTCCTGTTTGTTGCAATACTTCTCGGATTACTTCAGGTGTCCTCACTCATATTTCAGCCAAAGTCAAATGACAAGGCATCGGGAATTCATTATCCGAGAGCAAACGGTATTTTCAGTGAACCTAAAGACAGTATTGACACTGTATTTATCGGTGACAGTGAGGTGTATCATTCGTTCATTCCGCTCAATATCTGGAGGGATTACGGAATTACCTCGTATGATGTTTCTTCTCCGTCTCAAAAGCTTGTGTATTCAATGGAATTTTTGAATAAAACTTTTGAAAATCAAAGTCCGAAGATTGTGTTTCTTGAAACCAATGCGATTTTCAGAAAATCTTATCTTGAGGATGAAATCACATATAAGGCAGAGCAGATTTTTCCTGTGTTCAGATATCATGACCGTTGGAAGAATCTTCAGCTCAAGGATTTTTCGGCTACAGTTGAATATACTGCGAATGAGAATAACAAAGGTTATTACTTTACTAAAAAGTTTAAGCCTGCGACAGATAAGGCTATCAAGGAATATATGAAATATTCCGATGTTTCTGCACCGATACTTTCTACCAACAGAAAGTATCTCAATGAAATTGCTAAATTCTGTAAAACACACGGCGCAAGACTTGTGCTGATAAGTACCCCAAGCACAAAAAACTGGAACTACCAGCGACATAACACTATGGAAGCAATTTCAAAGGATCTCGGTGTTGATTATATCGATACCAATCTTCTTCGTGATGATATCCCGATTGATTGGAAAAAGGATACAAAGGATAAGGGCGATCACCTTAACTATAACGGTGCGGTGAAGCTGACGGATTATGTCGGAAAGTATCTCGACGATACAAAGCTCTTCAAAGATAAGCGTAACGATCCGTCATACGATAACTGGAATACCTGTCTTGATAAATTTGAAAAGCAGGTAAAAAAGGGTACAAGATCGTAAAACTGATCTATTTAGAATCTAAAATCTTTCCCCTGTGTTGCAATTCGATGCAGGGGAAAGAAATATTAAAAAACTTTTAAAAAAGTATTGACAAAATTACAGTTTTACCGTATAATCAATACTGCTCACGAAAAAAGTGAGAGATAAATGCGAGTGTGCTGGAATAGGCAGACAGGCACGTTTGAGGGGCGTGTGTTTCACGACGTACGGGTTCAAGTCCCGTCACTCGCACCAAAAGCAGGTTAAAAACCTGCTTTTTTATTTTAAAATGCGCTATTTGCAAGGATTTCGGCAGTTTATTAAGTTTTGTTAGCAAAGCAAAACACCTTTGCGCTGCGCATCTTTTACACATTTTTTTATCTTGCAGCAATTAAATTAAGCACAAAAGCGTTTATAAATTATAACAAAATTGTAACATATGGACAATTTTTGACACTTATGATATAATTAAATAGTATTACTCAGTTACAGGTGAAACCATGAATAGTATAAAATGGCTATTTTTCGATTTAGGTTCAACACTTATTGATGAAACCGAATGTATAAAAAAGCGTTGCAACAATATTATTGAAAAAAACAATATTGACAAAGACGAATTTTATATCAAAGTAAGAGAATGTGCAAAAACAAATTCTTACGCTGTAAAAACAGCCGCTGAATATTATGGTGTCGATACTCCGAGATGGTACGGAGAATTGGAAAAACTTTATTCTGATGTTGATGACATTTTATATAAACTATCCCAAAAATACAAATTGGGAATTATTGCAAATCAACCAATCGGCACACAAGAACGAATAAACAATTGGGGCATAGGCAAATATTTTGATATTGTCATCGCATCGGCAGAGGCAGGATTTTCTAAACCTGATTTAAGAATTTTTAATATGGCTCTTGAACAAGCAAAATGCAAGGCAAATGAAACAATTATGATTGGTGACAGACTTGACAATGATATAGTTCCCGCAAAGCGATTGGGTATGAAAACAATTTGGGTGCGTCAAGGTTTCGCCAAATTTCAAAGCGTTAAAAACGAAAGTGAAAAGCCGAATTATGTTATAGAAAATATCGGCGAAATAATTAATATATTACTAAATTAAATAGTTTAATGTATTATTATGAGCGAATACGAAAAAATCGAATTAACCAATATGTGTATGATTTATGACAACAACGGTAATGTTGTGGTTCAAGATAAAATCAACAAATCTTGGGGCGGCATTACTTTTCCCGGCGGTCATATTGAAAAACGAGAATCTTTTGTTGATTCTGTCATCAGAGAAGTTAAAGAAGAAACGGGGCTTATCATCAAAAACCCTAAATTATGCGGCATTAAATGGTGGGAAGTAAAAAGCAACAAACGATATGTGGTTTTACTTTTTAAAACCGATGAATATTCCGGAACCTTAAAATCATCCGACGAAGGAAAGGTATTTTGGACAAAACTTGAAACATTAAAAACTATGAATCTTGCCGTAAGTTTTGATAAAATGATTGATGTGTTTTGCGATGATAATATTCAAGAATACATACAACTGAAAGGCAACAATAAATGGATTGATATACTTAAATGAAATTATGGCACATCATAGTGTTTCAAAAATTGTTTTCATATTGAAGTATTCTTGTATTTGGTAATTTAATTATGCCGAATACAAAATAAAAAAACCAATGTACGGATTGTTGTTTTGATATGATGTTCGACTATCGGTAAAACTGTATTTCTCCAAATCCTATATGAACATCCGCACCATAGAAAAGACTTGATACCTTGCGTATCAAGTCTTTTCTATTTTTATGCAAGCAAGCGATGACGGGACTTGTTTTTTGACCACACAATTTTCTTTTGTAGCAGTAGGGGCGTTCATCGGACGCCCGCCTTGATAAAACTATATGTTCTATTTGAATGTTTTGATGTGATGTAATTTATGTATTCATTTGTAGCGGCGAACCGTGTTCGCCATTCATTTTGTGTGTAAACACAAAATTGAACAAATAGGTATATACAATAATCCGTAATTAAGAAAAATCGAGGTTTAAAATGGCAAAGCTAAGATTTCAATTTAACAAATTCGATAAATTTGATTGTAAAATCATTGTTAATAACGGCGATGTTTCAAAACAGAAAAATTGCGTTAATATAAGCCAATCAGGAATTTATAATATCAGATTACCTTATGCCTGATAAAATATGTTTTGCTTTTACTTATAGAATTTGGCTTTTTATGATTAACCCGAATTTCAGAAGTATTTCGTTTAATCTTTTCATTTCAATAGCTGTCGGTTTGTATGCTGTTTGTTCGTTTGTGATCAGTATTTGTAAATTAAACAGATACATAAGTTAATGCTTGCCACCATACCTTGACAACCAAAATCCGTTGTGATAATATCGTTTTGGCAACGGGAGTCCGTTAAACATATTTAATTTGGAGATATGAATTTATGAAAAAAGCAGTTTTATTTGACCTTGACGGCACATTGTGGCACACTTGCGATGTGATTTTACCTGTGTGGAACGATATACTTAAAAAACATAAAGAAACAACAAAGCAAATCACACTTGAAGAAATGAACAGCTATATGGGAAAAACGGTTGAACAGATTGCGTCAATAATGTTGCCCGAACTTACGCTTGAAAATTCGGTCGCAATTGTAAAGGAGTGTTGTGCGGAACAGATTCCGTCACTTCGCAAAACGGGCGGTCATTTGTATGACAATCTTGAAAGCACGCTGAAAATTCTTTCAAAGAATTATTTTCTCGGTATAATCAGTAATTGTCAATGCGGATATATAGAGGCGTTTCTGTTTGCTCATAAGCTTGAAAAATATTTCTCCGATTTTGAAATGTCAGGCAGAACAAATCTGACAAAGGGAGAGAATATAAAGCTTGTTATGGAGCGTAACGGCATTAATAATGCTTTGTATCTCGGCGATACAATCGGCGATCAAATTGCCGCAAAAGATGCAGAAATTCCGTTCGTGTTTGCATCATACGGATTCGGCACAACGGAGAATCCCGAATATACAATCAGCTCATTCGATGAGTTGCCAAAGGTTGCGGAAAAAATTCTCGGCTGATTGCTTATAAAATAAGATGATGTCGGGATACAGCCTATCCCGATGTCATTCTTGTAAAAGCATAAAGTTTCAGTTTTTATGCGTTTTTTGCAGATAGAGAAAAAATTATGTAAGAAAATTGAAAAAACTTTCAAATATGTGTTGACAAGTTGAATACCTTATGATATAATCTTGATTGTTGAGTTGAGAAACCGACAAAAATCTAATAAATGCGAGTGTGCTGGAATAGGCAGACAGGCACGTTTGAGGGGCGTGTGTTTCACGACGTACGGGTTCAAGTCCCGTCACTCGCACCATAAAAAGCAGTTGACACATTTGTGTTGACTGCTTTTTATTTTACCGTCAAGCGGTGTGACGGGACTTGAAGGCGACCGTTAAGAAAACAGTCCGGTGGACTGTTTTTAGGGAGAGCGTTGATGAAAGTATGACGATTAACAAGCCGCATTGGCGAGGACGGAAGTTTGACATATAGCAATCACCGTCACTCGCACCATAGAAAAGACTTGATACCTTGTGTATCAAGTCTTTTCTATTTTGCAAGCAAGCGATGACGGGACTTGAGGTAGCCTTGCGACCGCCGCCTGTGGCGGAAACTGTCAAGCCTCGTAGTTCTGTACTGTTTCCAAAAATAACTCTCACTCGTCTAATCCGCTCCAATTACTTGCGTAATTTTCACGGCTTAGTCCTCGCCGGTCGTTATTTTTGGGTACAGAACCTAGGCTCTTTGGTTAGGGAGCAAAGCGCTGTCTGAAATAAGGAGCATAAGGAAGTGCATTCATGCACAACGCAAGGCGACTATATTTCAGACGGGGAGAGAGTAAGCGTAAAAATAAAAGTGGATAGAAGAAAACAACTGTTTTTAGGGAGAGCGTTGATGAAAGTATGACGATGAACAAGCCGCATTGGCGAGGACGGAAGTTTGACATATAGCAATCACCGTCACTCGCAAGTTACCGTTATATCAATTTGTATTAGTGAATATGACGGGGAGAGAGTAACCGTAAAAACAAAAGTGGATAGAAGAAAACAACTGTTTTTAGGGAGAACGTTGATGAAAGTATGACGATGAACAAGCCGCATTGGCGAGGACGAAAGTTTGACATATAGCAATTTTTCTATTTAAACAGGTAAAACCGCTGAAACACTCGTCGGACACAAACACGGCTCAATGTTTTGGCAACCCGAAAAAATAAAAATACGGAACAGATTTCTGCTCCGTAAAAATTATTTAAAGAATATCCAACCTTCAACCTTGTCGCCGTCAACCATAAAAGCTTTTTCTGCAATTTCTGCAAGCGGCGAATCACTGTAACTGTCCGAATAAAAATTGTCAATTTTTCCGTCAGGAAAAGCCTCATAAAATCGTTTTACCTTTTCCTTGCCGTGACAGTTTACACCCGAATATTTTCCGCTGTGCATATCTACCTTTGACGCCATAAGGTTTTTTATTTTGAGCCTTTTGCAAACGGGTTTCAGCAAAAATTCGGGTGATGCCGAAATAATCACATCATCATCTTTCTTTTGTTCAAGGTAAAACGGTTTTATATTTCCTATGTATTCCTTCCAGAAATCATTTACATCCTTTTCAGTATCGCAATAGGTAAGAAATCTGTACATTTTTTCTTTAAAATCAGTTTTTGTACCTTTTTTGAATACATAGAATTTTAAAAATGCTCCCAAAAGCGATGGGGCAAGAGTGAGTATTTTTTTATGCCTTTTAAGGCAGAATAAATAGAAGTCGGCTGTTGAGTCCCCGTAGTAAATCGTTTTGTCAAAATCGTAAACATTCATAATATGCAAATTCCTTTTTAGTTTTGCAAATAATTTTTGATATTCAATTCTTAAAAGAAGAGAACATCTGCACTATGATTATAATATGAGAAGAAAATTTTTGCAACATTTCCCGTTAATAAGCTCATTTTGGCTGATTATCCAAAGAATATACCGTTATTCTGTTGCTTTTAACTCTGTTTTGTTGTACAATATACTATGTATTATTGTATAAAGGAGAAAATCCGTGTTTGGTTATTTGCAGATTCAAAAGAGCGAACTGCTTGTTCGTGAATCCGAGGCTTATAAGGCTGTGTATTGCGGTCTTTGCAGGCAAATGGGTAAGGATTACTCCGTGTTTACAAGATTCACGCTAAGCTATGACTGCACATTTTATGCAATGCTTTTAATGTCGCTTAACCGTTCATGCAAAGGCTTTAAAGACGGCAGATGCACCTGTAATCCTCTTAAAAAATGCAAGTTTGCAACAGATTCGGGGGACGCATACAGAAAGGCTGCCGCATTTTCAATGATATCGGTTTATTATAAAATCATTGATGATATTCAGGACAGCGGATTTTTAAAAAAGCTTTTGTGCAGAATCATAAAGCCTTTCTTTTCTCATCAGAGGAAAAAGGCGGCAGATAAGTATCCCGATATGGACAAAGCGGTTTCTGATATGATGAAAATGCAGTATGATGCTGAACATTCGGAAAAGCCGTCTGTAGATATGTCGGCTCACCCAACGGCATTAATGCTCGCTGCTGTATTGTCGGCTGAGGCTCATGATGAAATTCAAAAAAGAGTTCTCTATGAATTCGGCTATCATATCGGCAGGTGGATTTATCTTGTCGATGCCGCAGATGATATAGAAAAAGATATCAAATCAAACGGATTTAATCCGTTTGTAAACAAGAAAACAGGTGAGGTAAAATCATCGGATTTTATAAAAGCGGTGCTGAATCAGTCACTTGCAAGGGCATATGATGCCTACAATCTTTTGAACTTTACCGATTTTAAGGGAATTTTAGATAATATGATGCTTTTGGGATTCCCAGCATCACAAAACAGAGTAACAAGCAAACTTGATACGGAGGTCAATAATGAATAATCCATATGAGGTTCTCGGTGTGTCTGAAACAGCTACCGATGAAGAAGTAAAAGCAGCGTACAGAAACCTTGCTAAAAAATATCATCCCGATAACTACACCGACAGCCCTCTTGCGGATGTTGCGGAGCAGAAAATGAAGGAGATTAATGAGGCATACGATATGATTAATCAGATGCGTCAGAAGGGTAAGGGTACAGGCTCAACAGGCAGTTCGTCATATAACGCAAATTCTTCAAGCTCACAGTTCTACAATGTAAGAATTTACATTCAAAGAGGACTTCTTGATCAGGCCGATCAGATTCTTGAAAACACAGCACAGTCGATGAGAACCGCTGAATGGCATTATCTCAAGGGTATGATTGCATACCGCAGAGGTTGGTCTGAACAGGCTTTTTCATATTTCACAACTGCGTGCAATATGGACCCCAACAACACGGAATACCGAGCCGCTCTTAACAATATGCAGAACCAGAGAGCATACAACTACGGCGGTTATACTCAAACAAATCCTAACGCAACAGGTTCATCCTTCTGCGATATTTGTGCAGGAATGATGTGTGCAAACTGCTTGTGTGATTGTTGCAGAATGGGATGTTAATATGAAGAAAAACGGTATCAAAAAGGGGACAATGCGTATTGCGGTTTGCGGAATTATTGCGGCGCTCTCACTCGTTTTTATGATGATGACATCTCTCGTTCCAATCGGAACATACGCTTTGCCCTGTCTTGCAGGAATTCTCATTTCCTGCATAGTTGTTGAATACGGCTATGGATGGGCAATCGGTGTGTTTTGTGTAACTGCCGTGCTTTCAACGCTCCTTGCGGGCGATAAAGAGGCTGTTATATATTTCGTTGCACTTTTTGGCTATTATCCCATTTTAAAGGGCGCTTTTGAATTTAAAATCAAAAACAGGGCAGTTCAATACATACTTAAGTTTGCGGTATTTAATGTTGCCGCCATCGGTTCGTTCTTTGTCGCAACATGGCTGTTGTCAATTCCGACAGATGAATTTACCGTTTTCGGTTTTTATGTTCCGTGGGCATTTTTGATTGCCGGAAATATTTTCTTTTTGCTCTATGATTATGCAATTACCGTATTTGTTATGCAGTATGTTCGCAGATTAAGAGGAAAAATATTCGGCAATTTTTACAAGTAATTATAATTCAAAGAAGTTTTGAGAAGGTGGACCTAAATGAAAAAGCAAAAATTGTTTGTCCGCATAGTCTGCATAGTTCTTGTGGTTCTTATGGCAGTATCGGTAGGTGCTGTTGCAATAACTGCATTTTCGGCTAATGCGGCTCAATCAACCGAGGAGGTTTCCGCAAGCGTATCAGCAGGCGCATCAGGCTATATAAATGCGTCGTATGTAAATCTGAGAAGCGGTGCAGGTACGAATTATTCGGTTATAACCTGTATGGCAAAGAACACAAAATTTACTTTTGTTGACGGAAAGCTCTATAACTCAAAGTGGTACAAAATCAAGCTTAAATCAAATTCAAAGACAGGCTATGTTACAAAGGAATATGTTGCCGTAAGTTCTTCGGCAACGGCATCAAGCGTAACAGGTTATGTTTCCGATGATTATGTAAATCTCAGAAGCGGAGCAGGCACAAATTATTCTGTTGTTGGTTGCCTGAGAAAGAACACTAAGCTTACTTTTGTAAGCACTTCACTCTACAACTCGGCTTGGTATAAGGTTAAGGTTACTTCAACTGCTAAAACAGGTTACATAAAAAAAGACTATGTAAAAATGAACAGTTCAACCCAAGCTACAACAAAGGCAACGCAACCTGCAACTCAGCCGACTGCGTCAGCGTCAACCGTAAGCGGTTACATAACAGACGATTATGTAAATCTCAGAAGAGGAGCAGGCACAAATTATTCTGTCGTTGAATGTATGAGAGTAAATACAAAGGTTACTTTTGTAAGCACAAAGCTTTATAACGGTGACTGGTATAATATTAAGCTTACATCAAATTCAAAAACAGGCTATGTAAAAAAAGACTATGTTAAGATGAACAGTCAGACACAGCCGACTACTACTCAACCTACAACAACTCAGCCTACAACTACGAAACCGTCGACAGGTTCATCCGTTAAACTTTCCGTATCAAGCAAATCAATTTTCACAGGCAACAGATTTGCAATCACAGCAACAGCGTCCGGAAGTGTTTCATGGTCAAGCTCAAATACAGGAGTTGCAACCGTTGACTCTCGAGGTATTGTAACAGCCAAGAAAGCAGGCTCTGCAACAATTACTGCGAAAAGCGGTTCGCGTTCCGCAACCTGCAAAATTACCGTAAAATCCGGCTCATCGGTAAATATATCCAACAGCAATGTAAATCTTCCGTGGCAGAAGTCAATGCTTTTGAAATCAAGCACAAGAGGCGTCACATGGTCAAGTTCAAATACAAAGATCGCAACAGTTAAGAACGGTGTAGTTGACACGGTAGGCAAGGGCTATGTAACAATCACAGCCTCAACATCATACGGTGCGGCAACCTGTCTTATACATGTTATGCCGAGGGAAAGCGTGCGTTTCTGCTATGCGTCACCAAACTCCGCTCCGCTTAATTCAAATGTAAGCTTTAAGGCTATTACCGACACAGGCAGGGTAGGCGTGTATTTTGTAGTTACAAACGGTTCAACTTCATATAAAGTTACTGCAACAAGCAAGGTTAAAGACGGTAACTCCTATATCTGGACAGGTACACAAAAGCTTTCAAAATCAGGCAAATGGTCTGTAAAGGCATATTCTAAATTTAAAACCGAATCAAAGTATTACACCACGGCAGGCGGCGGTGAGGGCGAGGTGTTTGTAACCTCAACAACCAATAAAACCACCACAGCCTGTGCCGAGCGCAGAGCGAGTGACGAGGTAATCAAGCTTATTGCAAACTATGAGGGATTTCTCTCAAAAGTCACAGCAGACAACATTACAACCGATCCTACACTCGGTTACGGCAAGGTTGTAGTTTCAGGCGAACAGTTCTACAACAACATAACTTCAAATCAGGCATATGCTTATCTTTGTCAGACCGTGAACAAGGGCGGATATACCAAAACAACAAATTCCTACCTTGTAAACAACGGCATAAAGTTCAATCAGCGACAGTTTGACGCACTCGTTTGCTTTGCTTACAATGTAGGCAGCGGTGTGTTCTACAATGACTCCGAACTCCAGTCGGTTCTTTTGAACACAGGTTCAAGCGGAACAATTAAGGCAGGAGCGTCGGGTATTGTAAGTGCTTCCGATGTAAACCTCAGAAGAGGTGCAGGAACTAACTACTCTGTTGTTACCTGTATGAACTACGGAACAAAACTTAAATTTGTTGACGGCAAGCGTTATAACACAAACTGGTATAAAGTTAAGCTTTCAAACGGCACAACAGGATATATCCACAAGGACTATGTTTCTGCTTCGGGCGGTTCAAGAGATTTGAATAATGTCAATAAGCAGAACCTCATCGATGCACTTTTGCAGTATCACCATGCGGCAGGTTCTTGCTATTGGGGACTTTTGTACAGAAGAGTTGACGAGGTGGAAACCTTCCTCTACGGCGATTATGACCGTGACGGTCAGCACAATTATCACCACTTCCATTTCTCATGTTACTCAAACCCGAGTTTCGGTATCTGATATTAATTTTTGCAAAGAAGGTCTTAAAATGAAAAAAATAGGTTTCATAGGCGCAGGCAATATGGCAACAGCCATTATAAAAGGTCTTATGGCACAAAACGACGGCAAGGCTGATTTTATCAATGTTTTTGATGTAAGCGAAGAAAAGTGTGCCGCTATGAAAAATATGGGTGCAAATGTAATGACATCTGCCGATGAAATTGCAAAGAACAGCTCAATTGTTGTTCTTGCAGTCAAGCCGCAGAATTATCCCGAAGTTCTTGAGTCTCTCAAAAACAGCATTACAACAGCCAAAACCGTAGTATCAATTGCCGCAGGCATATCTATTGCATATGTAAGAAAAGGTCTTGAGTGTGACTGCCCTGTTGTAAGGGTTATGCCTAATACGCCTCTCTTGCTCAAAAAGGGTGCAACAGCTCTCTGTCCGTCTGAGAATATCAGCGATGATGACAAAACTATCGTTTACAATATGTTTGCAGGCAGCGGTGTTTGCGAATATATTGACGAAAGCCATATGAATGAAATAATTGCGGTAAACGGCAGCAGCCCTGCTTATATTTATCTTTTTGCAAAGGCTATGGCTGATTACGCAAAGAATTGCGGAATCGACTATGACAGAGCCATGAACCTTGTTTGTGCAACTCTTGAGGGTTCGGCAGCAATGCTCCGTGACAGCGGTGAGCCTGTTGAAACACTCATAGACAGGGTTTGCTCAAAGGGAGGCACAACAATTGCCGCTATGGATAAGCTTAAAGAACACGGCTTCTATGAGGCTGTTCTTGACGGCATGGACGCTTGTACAAAGAGGGCAGAGGAGCTTGGCAAATAATTTTGCCTTAACATAAAATGAATACATTCCTCATATATTTTAACGGACAACCAATGAGAGGAATGTATTTTATGAAAAGCATTGTATTTTCTTTTAAAAAGCGTTATCTTTTTCGCAGATCAAAGGGAATTTCACCGTCTGATGTCAGATTTTTTATAAGGCGATATTCCGTGGTGCTTATCTTTGTTTCGGCTTTTCTTACCGGACTTGTTTTCGGTTCAATTTATGCATCCAAAGCCGATAAGCAAATGCTTGATTCCCTTGATTTTCTGTTTACTACAAATCTTGATGCAAGGCTCGGTCAGAATGCCGTCAGCACATTTTGCGCCTGCTTTGCATCTGATTTTATATTTCTCACGGTTGTATTCCTCTTGGGACTTGCACCGTGGGGAATACCGTTTTTGCCGTTTGTTTCAGCATTTAAAGGCTTTGGAACAGGACTTACTGCGGCATATCTTATTATTACATATTCACTTAAAGGAGCAGGTTTTTATCTGCTTGTTGTGTTGCCGGGAACATTTTTGTTCTGTTTGGCACTCGTAAAGCTTTCGGCATATGCTTTTGAAATTTCAAAACAGATGTTTTTCAGCTTAATCGGTCATTCTCATCAAACAAATTCTTTGAAAAATGAGGTGATTGATTTTTGTTCCCGATCTGTTTCGGCACTCATAATGACCTTTTGTTCAACCTTGCTGGACACGGCTTTGTGGTGCTTGTTTTCGGGAGCGTTCAATTTTTAATTTTGGAGGGCGCTATGGCATCGGAAAAGAACGCTGTAGCATTGACAGGCTTTTTCTCGTCATTGTTTCACAATTTACCACGACTTTTGCTAACGAATGTGCTTTTTGCATTGCCGTTTGCCGTAATATTCGGAATTTTCTTTTTGATTAATACCCTTACGGGTCTTAATTCAATGTTTATATATTTTCTTACGATAATTCCGCTTTTTCCGTTTTATGCCGGCGTAACTCAGGTTACTTCCCATATGGTAAGGGGAGAGGAAAATGTTGATGTTTTCTCAAATTTCATCGGCGGAATAAAGGAAAATCTGCTCAGATTCCTCATACACGGCGTTGTGATGTATGCCGCTGTTTTTATCAGCTACTACTCAATTGTCCTTTATCTCGGACTCGGTTCAAAGAACGGAATGTTTTATGTTCCGCTTGTTATTTGTATTTTAATTGCAATTTTCTTTCTGTTTATGTTCTTCTATGTTCCGCCTATGACGGTTACTTTTGATATCAAGATGAAGGATATTTACAAAAACAGTGCACTTATGACATTCGGTGAGCTTAAACACAATCTGTTTGCAGTTTTCGGAATTCTTATTTTATTCCTCGTTTGTGCAACAGTGCTTATGTGCAGCTTTACTCCGGTACTGCTCATCGTTTTCACAATTGTTCTTGCATTGTTCATTGTTCCGTCAATTTTATCTTTTATAATCAATTCTGCAGTTTATAAGAATATGTATTCAATGATTGTTGACAGGGATTCAAAGAGCAAGACAATTGATAAGAAAATGGAGAACAGACGCAAAGGTCAGTTCCGTGATGATGAAGAGCCTGTTGCAGAAGATTATTCGGATCTTGAAATTGATGAATCGGCTGACGGTGATGAATTTATTTTCTATAACGGAAAAATGATGAAAAGAAGTTATCTTTTAAAGCTTAAAAAAGAGGCTGAAGAAAGGAAGAACGCAAAATGAGCGGTAAACACGCAGTTAAAAGTTCAAAAAAATCATTGATAATAATTATTTGTGTTGTTGTACTTGTTGCAGTAATTGCAGGTGCGGTTATCCTGTTTATGAATCTTTCGGGTAAAAATAATAATTCGGCAACAACAGTACCGACTGTGGCTGCTTCAACAACCGCCGATAATACAAACTCAACACAGAATGTTTCCGACTCTGTATCCGAAACCACACAGCCTGCAACCAAATCGGGTGAAGCTTCACAAGAGCCGACAGAACAGGGATACACAGCCGAAACATCTTCAAATGACAGTGAAATTGTTGTTCCGACAATCAGCGGAGAGAAGCAAAAGCCAAAATTCAGTGCAACTCTTATTCCGTACTATGCAAAAGATGAAAATTCTTCTGAAGAATATTCTTTGAGAGATCTTTTCGGCTCTGCTTATTCAGGCGGCGGATTTACTTTTAATGAGGACGGAACATTCATTGACGGAATCACAAGTGCCTCGGCAAATTCGGGTGCGTACATTGTTGAGGGCGACTCCGTTGTAATAACATATTCCAACGATAAAAATGTTATTGCTGCCGTAACCGAATGGAACGGTGATGTTCCTGCTGAAATTACTGTAAACTACGGCGGAATTATTGTATCCTTTAAGTAAAATATCGGTGATTAAATGAGTAAAAAATCTGTTAAAAAGCCTGATTATGCAAAATTTGAGGCTAACAGGGCTGTAAAAAAGAAGAATAAGAAAAAGAAAACAACAGCAATTATTTCATCGGTTATTGCCGCCTGCGTATTTATCATTGCGGCAATCGTTGCCGTTAATGTGCTTTCACCGTCAGTAACCGCCGAGCTTACCTCGTCTGCATGGATTCCCGAAGGTGCAAAGAATGCGAGCGGTGATGAGGTTGAAATGAGTGAGGTTTACAACACAAATTACAGCGCTTATCAGGGTTCTATGTCATTTTCCGATGACGGCACTTTTACTTTATGGCTTTCGCCGGGAAGTCCGGATGACGGAACTCACAGCGGAAAATATACCGTGTCAGCTTCGGACAAAGTCAATTTGTCATTTGATAACGGAACAAATACTTCCGCCATACTCACACAAAAGAACGGTAAAATTTCGGCTGTTGTGCTTAAATATAACGACTATGAAATCACATTTGTAAAACAGTGAATACTTAAAAAACAAAAGATATACGGTAAAATTTTCTGCCGTATATCTTTTTTTATTTTTCTATATTCCGTCAAACAGACTTAGCTGTTCGGTTTTGCTTTCAAATTTATGCAAATACGAAAACACATTTTCAACTCCGAACATAATTCCGTGATTTCTGCAAACTTCTGAAATCCTGTTCATTAAAAGGTTATTGTTACTGCTCGTAAGCTGATATGAATTTCCGTATGTATAAATGTATCGTTCTTTCATATTCGGAAAGTGTTTGTCAAGCCGGCTGTAAAAATATTCTCTGTCACCGTCACGCAGAGTAAGACCTATGCCAAAGCATATTATTCCACGAACCTTTGCGTCAATGCAATACTTTAAAAGTCCGTCGATATTTTCTTTTGTATCATTTATAAACGGTAAAAACGGAGAAAACCACACAACACTCGGAATACCGTTTTCGTGAAATGCCTTGAGTGTTTCAAATCTTTCTTTAGTAACGGAAACATTCGGTTCAATTATTCTGCAAAGGTTTTCGTCTGCCGTTGTAAGCGTCATCTGTAACACAGCCTTGCTTTTATCGTTTATTTTCGTAAACAGGTCAATATCTCTCATAACAGATGCCGACTTTGTGTGTACGGTTACACCGAATCCGTAGCGGTCGATTATTTCAAGACATCTTCGTGTCAGTTTCAGTTCTTTTTCAAGGGGAATGTACGGATCGCTCATCGCACCCGTACCAATCATACATTTTCTGCGTTTCCTTTTTAAAGCGTTTTCAAGCAATTCCGGGGCATTTTCTTTCACCTCAATATCTTCAAATCGGTGATTCATCTGATAGCATTTACTGCGTGCGTCACAATAAATGCATCCGTGTTGGCATCCTCTGTAAATGTTCATGCCGTTTGCGGCAGATAAAATTCCTTTTGCTTTAACCTTATGCATATAATCCTCCGCTTATTGTTTGGCATCGACAAACCACCTGTTTTCCTCCAAAAACAGGTATCGTTCTTTGCCGAGAATATGGCAGGTGTAGCGTATTCCCGCACCGCCTGCTTTGAGAGATGCCGCATACCGCACATCGGAAATTTTGTCAATGCGGTATCTCCTTCCGTCATCCCACACAATATATTCGGGGATAAGATCTCCGTCACAATCAAATGTGGCAGTAACTTTAACATACTTTTTCATAGCTTGTTACCTCCCTTAAAATCAGAGAAACATCTTTAATTTTTCGCCTAAGATGCATCGTTATCATAAATATCCGACAGGATGAATTGTATGATCCTCCTTTGGGTTAAAATCCGAAAGCTCCTTGTCATCAAGCAAAACGGCAGGGCGAACAGCATAATTGCCGAATCGCTTTTTTAATCTGTCAAGTGTTTTGTCAAGCTGTTCGTTCTGAATAAGTCGCTTTTCATCACGCAAAAGGCTCATCTGGTGCGGCTGATCATCGTGTATAAAATCCGTAACGCTTACCCCGATACTTCTCAGCGGCTTTTCCATTTTATAGCTTTTTTTGAAAAGCTCAATAGCCGTATTTGTTATATCCTTTGTAAGATTTGTGTGGATTTCCGTTGTGTGCTGTCGGTTGAATGACATCAGCTCGTTGTCACGAATCGTAATGCAAACCGTTTTTGCCATAAACCCCTGTTCACGCATTCTTCTGCAAACGCTGTCACACAAAACTAATATAACCTGTTTTACATCGTTAAAGGTTACCATATCTTTCGGAGTTGTGGTTGAGTTACCGATTGACTTTACCTCGCTGTTTTCGTTCATATGGGCAACAGGGGAAGAGTCATATCCGTTTGCAAAGCCGTAAATTAGGTCGCCCCATTTTCCGAGATATGACCGCAACAGTGTAACATCGGCAGTTGCAATATCTCCAATCGTATAAATGCCGATAGATTCAAGCTTTCTGCCCGTTGCTCTGCCAACATACAAAAGGTCTTTTGCAGGACAGTTCCACACAATATCTCTGTAATTTTCCCGTGTGATTTCCGTTATAGCGTCAGGCTTTTTATAGTCACTTCCGAATTTGGCAAAAATTTTATTAAAGCTGACTCCGATGCTTACGGTTATTCCGAGCTCCTGCTTTATACGGCGATTAATTTCGAGTGCAATCTCTTTGCCGCTCATATTCTTATTGTCGGTAACATCAAGCCATGCCTCGTCAAGTCCGAACGACTCGATTTTGTCGGTGTATTCGCTGTAAATTCTCCTTGCCATTTTTGAAAATCGCTTGTACAAATCAAAGTGGGGAGGAACGGTTATGAGGTCGGGACATTTCTGCTTTGCCTGCCAGATTGCCTCGCCTGTTTTTATATTATACTTCTTCGCAATTTCATTTTTAGCAAGAATAATTCCGTGCCGATTTTCCGCATCACCGCTCACGGCAACAGGTTTGTTTCTGATTTCGGGATGATGCAAACACTCAACGCTCGCATAAAATCCGTTGCAGTCGCTGTGAAGAATAACCCTGTCTTTTTTATATTTGCTTTTGTCAACGGCACAATTAATATTCACAACGCATCACCTCGAACATTTGTTTTTATTCAATTATAGAACACTTGTTCTATAAAGTCAAGCGTAAATAGTTAAAACGGTAGTCAAAAACGAAAAAGAAAAATGTAAAATTTTTTTGATTTACAAGGCTATGCACTGCATATTGATTACAGCTGTGTAACTGTCATTTACAAAAACGAGATATTGTGGTAGAATTTACAATGTTAAATTATGTAAAACTGTCGGATATTACAGATGTTTGTCCGAAAGCTATTTTGTATCGGAGGTTTTATTGATGGAAGCTTACAAAAAGGAATTCATTGAATTTATGGTTGATTGTCAGGTTCTCAAATTTGGCGATTTTGTTACAAAGAGCGGAAGAAAAACTCCTTTCTTCGTAAACACAGGTTTCTACAGAACAGGCGCTCAG
>ENA-USYV01001780-USYV01001780.1-human-gut-metagenome-genome-assembly--contig:-NODE-1780-length-19521-cov-29.984468_pt1 | contig 19521 bp, 14 predicted proteins | sample MGYA00250066_ERZ773514 | MGnify/ENA primary metagenome ERZ773514 (study PRJEB29103, sample SAMN06112049) | human gut metagenome | biome: human gut; feature: ankylosing spondylitis patient; material... | reverse complement strand
GGTATTGGTACAGCGCGGATGGATAGGGTATGAGAATGTGAGTTATATGATGCTGATCGGGATGGTGGCTTTTTTTTTTTTTTTTGTGCGTACTCCTTTGACTGCTATTGTCCTGATAACGGAGATTATTTGTCATTTTGAGGTGTTCTATCCTTCAATCGTCGTCGGGGGATTGACTTACTACTTCACCGAACTATTAGAAATAAAGCCGTTCAACGTAATGTTTTACGAAGAGATGATCAAGAAGCCTCTCTTTCAGGAAGAAAAACGGCTCAGGCTGGATGTAGAGGTCATGACAGGGGCCTATTTCGACGGTAAAGAGACTGATACCCTGCATCTACCGAACAACTGCATTATTATAAATATCCACCGAGACCGCAAAGACTTCCCTCCTACCGGCCAAACTATCATGCCCGGCGACCAGTTAACCCTCGAAATAGATGCCCAGGATATCGAAAAATTGTATGAGCCATTAGTTAGTATGGCGAATATCTATTAAATAAAAAAGGTGTCTGAAAACTATTCAAACACCTTTTTATCCTATTATTTATCCTTAATCAGGCAAAGAACAAAATCAATAACTGTGCCGTCAATACACGCAGGAACATTGTCAATGGATAGACAGTTGCATACCCTACGGAAGGAGCATCGTTTCCGGCTGTTGCATTCGAATAGGCCAGTGCAGGCGGATCGGTTGTACTACCGGCAATCAACCCCATTAATGTAAAGTAATTCACCTTACAGAAATAACGGCCGATACATCCGATGATCAACAAAGGAACTGTCGTTATGATAAAACCGTAACCGATCCAGGCAAAACCACCGTTATTCACAATCGTATCGACAAAGCCATCACCGGCACTGATACCGACACAGGCAAGGAACAAGGTGATACCGATCTCGCTTTTTGTCTTGCCTTTTTCCGCCTGCGCGTGATCATGTATTCCATCATTTCAACGGTCTGGAGCAGTTCATTGATCTTTAGCGGCGTCGATAAACAGACCAGATTTTCCACATCACGCTCACCACAGTTTCCCGGTGATGCCACGAGCAGCATTTCAAACTGAGGGGGGAGATATTCATGTAATTCCGTATACATCATATCCGCAAAACGGTAACCGCACACCATGACCCCGCCGTCCAGTTCATTTGCATTCTGCAAAGCCTGGGCGCCTGTCGTGCAGACGGCATCCACATGATGTCCGTTCTGCATCAGGATCTTTTTGATATTACGCGCAGTATCCTGTTTCGGAAATGCAACGATAATGTTTGTCAAATCTTTTCCCCTTCATTCCTATATCAGATTTTATACAGGTAATTATTGATCTCCCAATCGGAAACCTGCGCACGATAATCTGCCCATTCCGATTTTTTGGCCTCAATATATTTTTCCGTCGCGTGTCTGCCCAGCACGTTCTGTAAATATTCGTCTTTTTCAAATTCTGCAAGTGCCTCTCCAAGGTCAGCCGGAAGTTCCTCGATACCGAGTTTATTTTTCTGTGACATACGCATCTCAAAAACATTTTCCGTCACTGCTGCCGGCGGCTCAATCTGATTCCGGATACCATCAAGTCCTGCCTGTAAGCACACCGCAAGTGTCAGATACGGATTGGCTGCGGAATCCGGACATCTGAGTTCCACCCTTGTACCCTCGCCTCTTGTAACCGGAATACGGATGAGTGGGCTGCGGTTTGTCACAGACCATGCAATATAGATTGGTGCCTCATATCCCGGAACCAGACGCTTATAGGAATTGACAAGCGGATTGGTAATCGCCGCCATTCCTTTCATATGTTTCATCAGACCGCCGATAAACCAGTATGCTTCTTTGCTGAGTCCTAACTCGCCGTCCGGATCGTCAAAAATATTTTTTCCGTCCTTGCAGAGTGACATATTCACATGCATACCGGAACCGTTGATTCCAAATTTCGGCTTTGGCATAAAACTTGCAAACATTCCATGACGTTTTGCGATCGTTTTGACAGCCAGTTTAAATGTCATGATATTGTCTGCTGTTTTGACCGCCTCATCATAACGGAAATCGATCTCATGCTGTGCCGGTGCAACCTCATGATGGGAAGCTTCAATCTCATATCCCATATCCTCTAACGTCAGCACCATATCACGTCTCGCATTTTCACCCAGATCGATCGGTCCAAGATCAAAATATCCGGCACGCTCCGTGCTGATCGTGGTCGGCTGCCCATCCTCATCCTGATTAAACAGGAAAAATTCACATTCCGGTCCGACATCAAAACGATATCCCATCTGCGTTGCATCTTCCACTGCCTTCTTTAAGATATAACGTGGATCACCCTCAAAAGGTTTTCTGTCCGATGTATAAACATCACAGATGATCCTTGCAACCTTTCCCTGCTGCGGACGCCACGGGAAAATTACAAACGTGTCAAGATCCGGATACAGATACATATCCGACTCCTCGATACGGACAAATCCCTCAATGGACGAACCGTCAAACATACATTCATTACTTAATGCTTTCTCTAACTGACTGGACGTGATCGCCACATTCTTTAAAGTTCCAAACATATCCGTAAACTGCAGACGGATAAATTCCACATCCTCTTCCTCTACCATATTAAAAATATCCTGTTTCGTATACCTGCTCATCAAAAATCACTCCTTCTTCATATACTGCAACACTTTATCGTAAGCCATCGGCCCTCCAAATAAATCGAGTGCGCTTCCAATGGTCACATTCAATCTGTTATTCCCCAGTTTCTTCAGTTCCAAAAGGTCTTCAAAACTGCCAACGCCCCCGGCATAAGTGACCGGTATCTTTCCCCATTCGCCGAGCATCTTTACCAGTTCCTTTTCAATCCCTTTTGCTTTTCCTTCGACATCCACAGCATGGATCAAGAATTCATCACAATAGGATGAAAGTTCGTCCAATAGTACGGTGCTGACCTCTTCATCTGTAAACTCCTGCCATCGGTCTGTCACTATATAATAGGTATCTTCTTTTTTTCTGCAGCTTAAATCAAGCACTAAACGCTCCCGTCCCACTGCAGCATTTAAGCGTTTTAAATTATCATAATTGATCTTTCCATCCCGGAACACATACGAAGTAACGATCACATGACTCGCTCCGGCATCCAGAAACTCTTTTGCATTTTCCGCTGTAACTCCACCACCGATCTGAAGTCCGCCGGGATATGCCCGCAGTGCATGTTCTGCCTGTTCACGCGTCGCTTTGTAATACTCACTGCTCACCGGATTCAAAAGAATAATATGCCCTCCTTTGATTCCTTCTTTCTGATACAGCTTTGCAAAATAAGCGGCATCCTGCTCCGCCACAAAATTCTCCGCTGCCTGGTCTCCGGCATCCTTTAAACTTCCACCAACGATCTGTTTAACTTTTCCGTTATGGATGTCGATACAGGGACGAAACTCCATAATTTTCCCCCTTTTTCTTCTCTTCTTTTTTCACAGAATAACATATTTTATCTGTGATGTTCTCTTTTATTTAGGTAAAAAATGGGCGACGTATGCCCGTGCTCTGGCCCCGTCGCCTAAAGCCATCATATCACACATCAAATCATTTGTGAACCATAATTTCTATAAGGTTTTTTCACACGTTTTATTATTACTTCTAATATATATCTATTTTTTATAAATTCACACTTATATTACATTGACAGAGTATTTTTTTTTTGCTATGATACAGAAACTAATATATCTTTTTCATACAATTCAATACGAAGAAAGTGAGGAAAATAAAATGGGAACAATTATTGGTGAAGGTATTACTTTTGATGATGTGTTATTAGTTCCACAGTATTCAGAAGTTACACCAAACATGATTGATCTGACAACGCATCTTACCAAAAAGGTCGTTTTAAATATTCCTATGATGAGCGCTGCCATGGATACCGTTACAGAACACAGAATGGCCATTGCAATGGCAAGACAGGGCGGTATCGGTATTATCCACAAAAACATGTCGATCCAGGCACAGGCCGATGAGGTAGATAAGGTAAAGCGTTCTGAAAATGGCGTTATCACGGATCCATTTTACCTTTCCCCGGATCATACATTACAGGATGCCGAAGATCTGATGCGCAAATTCCGCATCTCTGGTGTGCCGATCTGCGAAGGTGGCAAATTAGTCGGTATCATCACAAACCGTGATTTAAAATTCGAGACAGATTTTACCAAAAAGATCAGTGAAAGCATGACTTCCGAGAATCTGATCACAGCTCCAGAGGGCATCACTTTAGAGGAAGCAAAAAAGATCCTCGCAAAAGCAAGAAAAGAAAAACTTCCGATCGTAGATAAGGATTTCCACTTAAAAGGACTGATCACGATCAAAGATATTGAAAAACAGATCAAATATCCGCTCTCTGCCAAAGACGAGTTAGGCCGTCTGCTCTGCGGTGCCGGTGTCGGTATCACAGGAAACATGATGGAACGTGTAGAAGCTTTAGTAAAAGCGCACGTCGATGTGATCGTTGTTGACTCTGCACATGGACATTCCAAAAATATCTTAGAGGCAGTCAAAAAGATCAAAACTGCCTACCCGGATCTGCAGGTCATCGCAGGAAACGTTGCTACCGGGGATGCAACACGCGATCTGATCAAAGCAGGTGCTGACGCAGTCAAAGTCGGTATCGGACCTGGTTCTATCTGTACCACCCGTATCGTTGCAGGTATCGGTGTTCCTCAGGTTTCCGCTATCATGGACTGCTACAACGCTGCCAAAGAGTTCGGTGTTCCGATCATTGCAGATGGTGGTATCAAATATTCCGGAGACATGACAAAAGCTCTCGCTGCCGGTGCCAATGTATGTATGATGGGCAGCATGTTTGCAGGATGTGACGAAGCTCCGGGTACTTTTGAACTGTATCAGGGAAGAAAATACAAAGTATACCGCGGTATGGGATCTCTTGCAGCCATGGAAAACGGCAGTAAAGACCGTTACTTCCAGGAAGGAGCAAAGAAACTGGTTCCGGAAGGCGTTGAAGGACGTGTTGCATACAAAGGTTCCGTGGAAGACACTGTATTCCAGTTAGTCGGCGGTATCCGTTCCGGTATGGGTTACTGTGGCTGCCCGACCATCGAGGACTTAAAAGAGAAGAGCAAATTCGTTAAGATCTCCGCAGCAGCTCTCCGTGAGAGTCATCCACATGACATTCACATCACCAAAGAGGCTCCGAATTACAGTATTGACGAATAATCCTCTTTCCGATATAATATATGGTAAATTTTAAACATTCCGGTGCTATTTTTGTTATAGTGCCGGAAAATTTTATATTTTAATGAGGTGAAATTTCGTGGACGCAAGTGCCATATCACAGATTATTTTTCTAATTATTTTATTAATTTTCTCTGCTTTTTTTTCATCCGCAGAGACGGCTCTTACGACCGTAAATAAAATCCGGATGCGTACACTCGCAGATGACGGAAACAAACGCGCCGAACGGGTACTTCGTATTACAGACGACTCCCACAAGATGCTCAGCGCGATCTTAATCGGCAACAACATCGTTAATCTCTCTGCCTCCTCACTGGCAACCACGCTTGCAATCAAGCTCTGGGGCAGCGTCGGCGCAGGTATTGCAACCGGTATCCTTACATTTCTGATCCTCGTCTTTGGTGAGATTTCTCCAAAAACTTTTGCGACACTTTATGCGGATCAGATTTCGATCGCCTATTCCGGTATCATCGGTTTTCTTATGAAAATACTGACTCCTGTGATTTTTCTGGTAAATCAGTTTTCCATGGGCTTTTTATTTTTACTGCATATGGATCCAAAGGCAAACAACAATCAGATGACAGAGGAAGAACTCCGTACCATCGTGGATGTCAGCAAAGAAAACGGTGTCATCGAATCCGAAGAGCATGAAATGATCAATAACCTGTTTGATTTTGGTGATGCACAGGCAAAAGAGGTCATGGTTCCAAGACCTGATATGACTTTTGCAAATGTAAATAATACTTACGACGAACTGATCGATATTTTTCAGGAAGACAAATTTACCAGACTTCCTGTCTATGAGGATACGACCGATAACGTCATCGGTATCCTGAACATGAAAGATCTTCTCCTCTGCAAGGACAAGGAGCATTTTTCCGTGCGGGATATCATGCGTGAACCTTATTTTACTTTTGAGCACAAAAATACCGCAGAACTTTTTATTGAGATGCGTAAGTCATCTATCTCCCTTGCAATCGTACTCGACGAGTACGGTGCAACTGCCGGTCTTATCACGCTTGAGGATCTCTTAGAGGAGATCGTGGGTGAGATCCGTGATGAATACGACACGGATGAAGAAGATCCGATCCTGCCGCTTAATGACCGCGAATTTATCGTTTCCGGTTCCACCAATCTGCAGGATCTCTGCGATGAGTTAGATCTTAATTTCAGTTCCGAAGATTATGATACGATCGGCGGATATCTGCTCGGTCTCTTAGATCATCTGCCGGAAAAAAATGAGATCATCATCACAGATGACAATGTGCTTCTCCGCGTCGAACAGATGGACAAAAACCGGATTGAGAAAGTTTACATAAAAAAACCGGACTTTCCACCGGATGAATCAGACAAACAATAAACAATAGAAAGAAACGGATATAAAAATACCGGCCTGCAGCCTCAGATTTTATCTGATTTTGCAAGCCGGTATTTTTATATCCTTCTTATTTCGGTTTTTATTCAATATCGCACAGATCGCTTCCTGCCTCAGAACGGAACCGGAATGTATCCTCTACTCCATGATAGGAAATGGAAAAACTTCCCTCCATATCCAGATAGGAATGTGCTGCTGCAACCGCATCTAAAAATTCTGCGATATTTTCCAGAAAACCTTCTGCACATTCCGGTGAACTGCACGCTTCTTCCTCTACCTTTTCGTCAATATACAGACGAAGCGTAAAATCATCCATGTCGCTCTCATTGTCCACTTCCGCTTTCTGTAAATAGGAATTGGTGCAATTCTTAAACAGATTGCTTACATAAGATGCCGTAGAAGAAATCCGTGACTGCGAAATATCCTCCGCCTCTAAATATATCTTGTAACTGATTTTTAAACTGTTGTCTGCCATTTTCTCTTTCTCCCGTTTTTTATTTATACTTATATCACATTTTGTAAAATGGATCGGTATATCTTTGTTATTTCTTTGTAGTGACTGCTTTTACCTTAGACCAGCCCGAATAGATCTTTTTGGATTTTCCGTTCATTTTTACAGTCTTATAGGTGCGGACGCGTATGTAATATTTCTTTTTTGCTTTTAATTTTGTGACATCCAGTTTTACCTTTTTGGTATTATTGACGTTCTTTGCCACAACCGACTTTTTGAATTTCGCATCCACTGCATATTGGATCTGGTAACCGCTTGTCTGTTTTGCCTGCTTCTTCCAGGACACCGAAAATGCTTTTTTCTTTGCCTTTACACCGGAAATAGCGGTTCCTTTCGGTATGATCTGGAATGTCTTCCGGTATTTTCCGGTGTAATCACCTTTCATTTCAATCGTGACCGTATAGATACCGGCATTTTTCCGCCCGGACGGCTTCTTTATTTTATAATCCGTTCCCTCTTTCAACTTCTTTCCGGCACTGTTTGTCACTTTTACAGTCGGCATATGTGACTTTCCGTCATAGGTATAGGAAGTCTTTGAGAGCTGGACCATCTTTACTTTCGGAAGGGTTCGTACCGTTTCCGTCTTTCCACAGACGCTGCATTTCCGTTTCACTTTTCTGCTCTCTCTGTACTCACTCCACTTATGACCGGCTGCCGGAATTACTTTCTGTGCCACAAGCACTGTTTTACACACACTGCAATGACTTCCTTCCGTAAGACCGGTCGTCTCACAGGATGCCGCCACTGCTGCATCTTTTACCGGTGTATGCCCTGTTGCCGGAATCACTGTCTGTTCTGTCAATATTTCCCCACAGACACTGCAGTGGCTTCCCTCTGTGAGACCGGTCGTCTCACAGGATGCTGCTACCGCTGCATCTGTCACAATTGTATGACCTTCTATCGGGATTTTTCCAGGATCTGTCTGCGTAGCTCCACTATCTAATGTACATACCGGCAAATACCCCTCCCAATAATCTTCTTCTGTATGACATGTTTTCGACCAGCTGCTGTATGTATCATAAAACTCATCACTTTTCACAAAAAAATTATAATAATAACCATCACTCTGGTCATCCCATGTACAATCCACATTATACCAGGAGCTACATATTTTTACTTTATTCCATTCATGGTTGGAACTCGTCACCACCGCCGTATCGATTCCTGAGCCATTGCACATCATTGCAAATGACTGGGCATATCCGGCACAGACAGTCTTATCCGTACAGAAAACGCTGTACACAGACTGTGAATATTCTGTACTCTCCGTTGCAAAATCGCTATTCACAAGAGCCTGATTATAATACACTTTTTCACAGATCAGATCATGTATCTTTTTAACCTTTTCATAATCTTTACTGCATTGATCGATCTGCTCCTGCCAGGCATCCACCTGTTCCTTTACTTTTTCCGTCTTTTCCATCCGGTCTGTACCGTTTTCAAACGCAGGATAAATACCGAATACCAGAGAAATTGTATCATTTGAATATGAAATTGTATAAACTGTCGCATTCAAAAAATAATATTGTGGATTTGAATACCGAAACATCAACAGTACATTTTTCTGCTGTGCCTTCGCAAGTGTGCTTCCAGAAATTGCCTGCATCCGATATGCCCTCGACTTTGTCGTCACAGCATCCGTTTCCGTCGTCAGGTACTTTTCACAGATGACATCTAAGGCATTCCAGTACGCTTTTTCTTCGTCCGATAACTGATCATAAAAGTAATCGCTTCCATACTTGTTCCAGTCGTCCGCTGCTATGTCTGCCATTCGAAGCAAAGACTGTTCGGCAATATCACTTTCTTCTATGGATTCATAATCCTCGTCAGCCGCCTCTTCGGTTTCTTCCTCAAATAAAAGCCGTCCTGTCGGCAATTCCATATCCGTTAGGACTTCATCCGCATAAATGCTGTTGTTTTTTTCTGAAAATGCAAATATCAGACTGCAAAAAATTACCGTCAATATTTCTATTTTTAATTTTGCTCTTTTCATAACATCCTTATCCTTACCTGCCGCTCATTTATCAGTCACAATCTTCTTCCCTGATTTTAAGAAAACTGTTCATTTTTCATGGCACTTTATGTCCATTATACCTTCCCGCTCGTCATCAAACAAGTCTTATCCACCATATCCTTTGTATTTTTCCCCGATCTTTTCTGTCAGGATTCTGCGATCAGTTCCGAAAGCGGTGCAAATGTATATCCCATCTCCTCCCATTTTGTCAAAAGTTCATCTAAGATCTCCCCATTCGTCTTTGAAGTGCTGTGCAGCAAAACGATTGCTCCCGGATGGATCCTAGTCAGCAGTTTATCAAATGCTTCCTCCTTCGTCGGCTGGTTATCGACATTCCAGTCCACATAGGCAAGGCTCCAGAAAAATGTATTGTATCCGAGTTCTTTTGCCATCTTTAGATTTTCCGTGCTGTATTTTCCCTGTGGCGGACGGTAATATTTGATCATTTCTTTGCCCGTGATCGACTGGTATAACGATGCGACATCATCGATTTCCTTTTGGAATGAAACCAGCTCCGATATGGATGACATATCCGGGTGATGATAAGTATGATTGCCAACGGCATGCCCCTCTTCCTCCATGCGCTTTACGATATCCGGCGCTGACTCAAGGAAATGTCCCACGACAAAAAAGGTCGCTTTTGCATTGTGTTTCTTTAATGCATCCAGGATCGGTTCTGTATTTCCATTTTCATACCCGCAGTCAAAGGTCAGGTAAATTGTCTTTTTATTTTTATCGCCCACATACCATGCGTTGTATTTTTTTAATTCATCCGCTGTCACATTGCCGGTCGGCTGGGTTCCCTCCGCTCCAAAGCCCAGTCCCCAGTTATCTGCCTGATTCTGGACAGACACTGTCTCCACTGTTTTTTTCATCTGCTGTTTCTGCAGCGAACCTGCGCCCCAGCCTAAAAAGAACATAAAAACAAACAGTGCCGTCACTTTTAAAATTTTCTTTTTGTTATGGTTCATGTTTTTCCCTTCCATCCCGATTATTGATATTGCATAACATCTACGCATCGCAATCATGCATGAATGCTATACTTTACAATATTTCTTTTTGTATTCTATGTGGGAAGGCGCATGTACCATGCCCGGAAATATTGATCTGGAAAATCTGTTACAAAAAAAGTACTGTATACTGACATTTTTCTTTTTTGTCATATACAGTACTTTTTCTTTTCTATCTATTTATCTGTATTCATTTAAAACTTTCCGCCCAGATTCTCTTCTCCGTACTTACTCATAGCGCAATGCATCGATGACTTCCATCTTTGAAGCCTTGTTCGCCGGATAATATCCGAAAAATACACCGGTCAGCATAGAGAAGAACAGTGAAAGCATGATCGCCGTTACAGAAGGATGCACCGTCATAATAATATAATTTGCATACTGAGAGTACATATTCTGAATGACAAATCCTGCCACTTTTCCAAGCAGTGCCCCGATTCCTATACCAATCAGTATACCGATGATACCTCCGATCAGACAAAGCATGATCGCCTCTATGACAAACTGCATACGGATGGTACGTCTTTTGGCACCAAGCGCCATACGGACACCGATCTCTCTTGTACGCTCCGTGATGGACACCAGCATGATATTCATAACGCCGACACCACCCACGATCAGTGAAATCGCTGCAATACCGGAAACCGCGATCGTGATCACGTTGAGTACCGTATTGATCATGCCAAGATCAGATGCCATATTGTATGCACTGACGTGGAAATTTTTGTTGTTTGCATACATCTCATCAAAATAAGATAAAACATCCGTTGTTGCCTGATTGACATCTGCAAGAGGATCGATCATAAGATTAAAATAATCATAACCAGTCCTGTCAGTCCCCTGCAGTTTAAAACAGGTCTGAAGAGGGATCATCAATTCTGTTACACGGTCTTTTTCCGGTATGGACGTGTCCACTTTTCCAAATAATGCTTGGTTATATACATAAACGCCAACTACAACAAAATCAAAAATTCCGCCATCCGATGTTGCAACAGAAAGTGTTTCACCGATCGGATCTTTACCTGCAAAGTATCTCTCTGCCATCGTATCTGCAATCAGGCATACTCTCTTTTTCCCCTGATTATCTGCCTTTGTCAGATTTCTTCCGGCATGCATTTCCAGTTTCATATACTCTAAATATTCCGGTGTGATACCATCAATATTGACATTTGCATAATTCTTGGAATCAGCATCATCTTTAATGGTTCCTGAACCAAGATAGTTCTGTGCTGCAACACCTGTTACCTCATCCGGATATTTTTCAATCAATCCATCGATCATATCCTGTGTGACATAATCGCTGTCTGTCATATCCGGCTGTTCCCAGGTAGCCCAGTCTTCATCATTTTCCGGATAACGTGCCTCGACATACGCCTGTACCATATTTCCACCAAGTGAATTCATGGTTGCCGTCAGCGTACTCTGTATGGAACCACCGATCGTCGTGATAATGATCACCGAACTGATACCGATGATGATTCCAAGCATCGTCAGAAGCGAACGCATCTTGTTGCTGGAAATACTCGTGATTGCCTCTTTGATATTTTCCCAAAACATTAATGTTCACCTCCATTATCTGCCACGATCTGTCCATCTAACAGAGTAACGATACGCTCTGTTTCCTGTGCAAGCTCCTGGGAATGTGTGATCAGAACAATTGTTTTTCCCTGCTCCTCATGAAGCTTATGGAATAAGTCCATGACCATATGTCCTGTCTTAGAATCAAGTGCTCCGGTCGGCTCATCCGCAAGAATGATCGCCGGATCATTGATCATTGCCCTTGCAATTGCAACACGCTGTTTCTGACCACCGGAAAGCTCATTCGGTCTGTGATCCGCACGGTCTTCCATTCCTACCATTTTAAGCATTTCCATGGCATGTTCTTTTCCGTTTTTGGAATGTTCTTCTCCATATAGTAATGGAACCATAACATTTTTTAATGCATTGGCTCTCGGAAGGAGATTAAAGTTCTGAAATACAAAACCAATCCTGCGGTTTCTGATCGCACTCCGTACTTCATCCGACATTCCATTGACATCCTGTCCCTCCAGATAATAATCTCCCTGTGTCTGGCGGTCGAGGACTCCTATAATATTCATAAGTGTACTCTTACCGGAACCGGATTCACCGACAATGGAAACAAATTCCCCTTTATTTACGGTAAGGTTGATTCCATGTAAAATTTCAAGTTCATTTGGTTTTCCCAAATAATATGTCTTAACGATATTTTCCATTCGGATTACTGGTTCACTCACTACTCATTTCCCTCCACGCTGGTGCTCATACCTTCTGCATCTGAGGTTTCATCTGTAGATGCGCCTGTTCCCATATCCTGCTCGGAATACATCTGTTCCGGTGTAAACTGCTGTCCTTCTGTCACCGTTCCGGAGTAATCATAAATTAATTTATCTCCTTCTGCCAGATCTCCACCGGTTACTTCCGTATAGTAATCTACTTCTTCACCAACTGTGATATTCTTCTTCACCGCTGTAGCAGAACCGTCTGCATTTGCCTCTGCAACAAGTACGTATGTATTTCCGTCATCATCCGTCTTGACAAGATCATAAGGAATCGCTAATACTTCACCTTTTTCCTTGATCATGACTTTTGCTTTTACTTCCATACCGACAAGTAATTCTTTGTTATCTAAAGATATCTCTACGGAATATCCTCCGGATGTTGTCTGTCCGTCAGATCCCGTGGACTGTCCTTTGACACGTACCACTCTGGTCACAGTTCCATTAATGGTCTCATCTCCCATGGCATCCGCTGTTACAGTTGCTTTCATTCCCTCTTCAATCTTTAAAATATCAGCTTCTTCCACAGTTGCCACCATTTTTAAAGAACTGGTATCTTCGATCGTTACAAGTGGTGTTTTTGAATCTGCATTAACATCTCCGACAGAAACATTGACTGCCGTCACAACTCCACCGCAAGGTGCTGTAATATTGCAATCTTCTAACTGTTCTTTTAAATCTGTCAGTTTATCTTTGGAAGATGAATCTGATCCTTTATACTTGTCAAGTTCTACCGCACGCTGTGCATCCTCGATCGTACGGTTCGTGGTCTCTAATACTTTCTGGTAATCTTCCTCAGCAGTAGTAACTGCTTTCTGTGCAGCTAACAAAGACTGAAATTCTGCATCCGATTTATCTTCACTCTTATCCCACATAATACTCTGTGCGTTATAAGCATCCTTTGCATCATCAATTGCTTTCTGTGCAGCTGCAAGCTGTGTCTGCTGATCTTCTTTTGCACGACTGACTGTTTCTGCTGTCTGCTGTGAATTAATACTGTCTGTCGCATTTGTATCAGACATATTTTTTTCGAGATCCGCAATCTGATCCTGAATCGTAGAGGAATCTAATGTACATAATACATCTCCCTCTTTTACAATATCTCCGACCTGAACATTAACTGCTGTGATTTCTGCTAACGCTTTTGAAGTTGCATTATTCTTCGTGATACCCGATACAGTACCTTTTAATGAAATCGTATCAGATAAATCTCTCTTCTGTACCGGCTCCACCTCTACTGTATTGACTGCTGTTGCTACCTGGCTTGTCATTTTCTTTACTGAACTTCCAATGATCGCAGCTACAACGACCAGAACCACAAGCACAATAATAACTACTTTTTTCTTTCCCTTTTTCGGTTTTGTCTTGTCACCCATTTTTATTTCTCCCTTTTCTTAATTCGATTTACGGTGATTGTATCATTATCCTTTTGTCAAAAAAAGGCACTTAAGCAAATATTAAGAAATCTTAAGTTTTCCATCCGTAAATCTTTCATTTTTGTATTACTGTAATAATACAGTGGTTTTGTTGGAGTGTCAAGACATTTTTCGTATTTGGTATAATTTTGCATACCAGTTTTCCCTGTCTTTTAAAATCTACCGTATTCTTTCATCGTATCATGTGCAAAACCGGCACATGATCCAATTCACCGTTCGTCAATCATGCAAGCATGTTGACTCACTTGCGTTCATTATATCCCGGAAACAGAGCATCATTTCCCGTGTCAGACTAAGTCCCTCCGGATCATCCGGGACATCCTCAAAATCAACCCATTCTGCGCAGGCAAGTTCCTCCTCATCCAGTCTTATCACATCTCCCTCATCATCCAGTTCACAAAAATAGCCAAGAAGAAGATTACTGTCAAATCCCCAAGGCTGACTCTTGTAATAACGGATATTTTTTACGGAAAGCCCAACCTCTTCCTTCACTTCCCTCGCCACCGTTTCCTCCGCAGTTTCACCGATTTCGGTAAATCCGGCAATCAGTGCATATCTTTTATATTCACGGTTTGCATATTTTGTCATGAGGATTTTTCTGCCGTTTGTCACGCCCACGATCACTGCCGGTGCTATTTTCGGGAAAACCATGTTGTTACAGTCCGGACATGAAAGCATCCGGAGTTTTTCACTATGTACCAGTTTATGCCCACATCTCCCACAATAGGCATTATCGCGGTACCAGACATACAGATGCCATGCGGTCGCAGCTGCAAGCACCCGCTCTTTCGGCTGCATGGTGCGTGTCTCAAACATTTTATAGTATACAAATCCCGGCACCTCTATCCCTTCCCCCGGATCTGTCAGAAAATAATCATCCTCCCCGATGGAAAAAAGATAAACGCATGCAGGGATTTCCTTTCCCATCCCACGACAGATTTCAGAAAGTTCTTTATAGGTCAGATAACACACCTGACCATCATTTTTTGCCAGAATACGGTTATCTTTAAAGATCATAAGAAAACTGTCTGCCTGTGGTACCTTTTTGTGATATTCATTACTAAGATGCATCGGAAATATATCCTGAATCATTGTATTTTTCTCCTTTATCTGCATTTATTCTGACAGAACCTGAAACAAATCACACCTAAAATCTAATCTTCTTTGTGCCATCATTCAAAAAACGGATGATATTTCGCTTTGAAATACCATCCGGCCTGTCATATTATTTAACCTTTTTTAATATGTTTATGTGTAAACAGATGATCCTGACAATATTCATAATTGCCGTCACACTTTGAACAGAAACGGAACTCTAAATTCGGATCATCAAGTTCTGTCCTGCCACAAATCGCACATTTGTGCTTGGTAATGCCGGAACCCGGTCTGGGTTGACGCATCTGGGACTTGAACTGCTGTCTCCTGTGTATTTCATGCGGCGAATAACGTTTGAAATTCCGCGTTGAAAAGAAGAAAATGATAAAATTGAGCAGGGACATAAAGATTGCCACTCTGCCGGCCCATCCACTGACAATAAACTCATAAAGCGTCAGTATCGCATAAACAATCGCCATCCATTTCATCTTGATTGGGATAATGAAGTAAAGCATTACCTGCATATCCGGATACATCACGGCAAATGCAAGAAAAATGGACATATTGATATAGTTTGTGGAAAATCCCGACGCAATCGAATAAGATAACTGTGCCGCCAGTGCAGGCATCTGCGAAATTACAGATGCATTCATTGCATAATAAATACCGTACAGAACAAATGCACCGATCACGGTAAATATCATTCCACCGAAAATATAGACATTAAACCGGAAGGTTCCCCAGGTACGTTCCAGTGCCATGCCAAGCTGGTAATAAAACAATGCCATGATCAGTAAGAAGATCAGATTGGACTCTGTCGGCATAAACACCCATGTCACCAGTCTCCAGATCTGTCCATGTAAAATATGATAGGGACTGAGTGTCAGATAGCTTAAAATACCAGGCGATACGGTTCCGAATACATAGCCGATCGTATAGGCTCCGATCAGCCATATAATAAGGTTTGGAACAGCGTAACGACCAATTTTACGTTCTAATTTATTTAACCAGTTCATCGGATAAAACCCTAACCTTTCTTTGAAAACACTACTTTTTTCAGTATATCCGTATGCCTGTGCTTTGTCAATCCAGGCTGATTTTATTCATAAAAAGTTTATATTTTTCCCCGATTTGCACATTGTCTTTTGTAAAATCATGTCGTATAATGTACTTTGCTTGGCTTTTGCCCGGCATTCTTTTTAATAAGAAGAAACAGCCACTTTATTTATATATTATCCGGATTTTCCGGAGTTACTGACTGGAGGAAATTATGGAAAATAATACGCTTCACAAACTTGGAATTGATATCGGTTCTACCACCGTAAAGGTTGCTGTGCTCGACGAGCATGACAATCTGCTCTTTTCCGATTATGAAAGACATTTTGCCAACATACGGGAAACGCTTTCTTCTCTGATCCAGAAAGCATTCGATCAGCTCGGTGACCGGAAGGTTGCTCCAATGATCACCGGTTCCGGCGGACTTACACTTGCAAAGCACTTAGATGTTCCTTTCGTACAGGAAGTTATCTCTGTGTCTACCGCCTTACAGCACTATGCTCCACAAACAGACGTTGCGATCGAGCTCGGCGGTGAAGACGCAAAAATTATTTATTTTGAGGGCGGTAACGTTGAACAGCGTATGAACGGTATCTGCGCAGGCGGTACCGGTTCTTTTATTGACCAGATGGCTTCCCTGATTCAGACAGATGCCTCCGGTCTGAATGAATATGCGAAAAATTACAAAGCAATCTACCCGATTGCAGCCCGATGCGGTGTTTTTGCCAAAACAGACATCCAGCCTCTGATCAACGAAGGTGCCACAAGAGAGGATCTCTCTGCTTCTATTTTCCAGGCGGTGGTAAACCAGACGATCAGTGGTCTTGCCTGTGGTAAGCCGATCCGCGGCCACGTTGCATTCTTAGGTGGTCCGCTCCACTTTTTATCTGAGTTAAAAGTTGCATTTATCCGCACCTTAAACTTAGATGATGAGCATGCGATCACGCCGGACAATTCGCACCTTTATGCAGCGATCGGTTCTGCCTTAAACTGCAAACCGGAACAGAATACCACTCTCTCTTCCATGCTTGAGAAATTAAACTCTGATATACATATGGAATTCGAGGTAGCACGTCTTGATCCGTTATTTAAAGATCAGGCAGAATACGATACCTTCCGTGCCCGCCACGACGGACACAATGTAAAGACAGGTGATCTTTCCACCTACGAAGGCAACTGTTATCTCGGTATCGACGCCGGTTCCACAACAACAAAGATCGCTCTCGTCGGCGAGGACGGTTCCCTGTTGTATTCATTTTACAGCAACAACAACGGAAGCCCGCTTTCCACTGCGATCCGTTCCATCAAGGAGATCTATGAAAAACTTCCGGCAAATGCACATATCGTACACTCCTGCTCTACCGGTTACGGTGAAGCTCTCTTAAAAGCAGCGCTGATGTTAGACGATGGTGAAGTAGAAACGGTAGCACATTATTATGCAGCGGCATTTTTTGATCCTGAGGTAGACTGTATCTTAGACATCGGTGGTCAGGATATGAAATGTATCAAGATCAAGAACCAGACGGTAGACAGTGTACAGTTAAACGAAGCCTGTTCTTCCGGCTGTGGTTCTTTTATCGAAACATTTGCAAAATCCTTAAACTTTTCTGTACAGGACTTCGCAAAAGAAGCTTTATTTGCCAAAAACCCGATTGATCTTGGAACACGCTGTACTGTATTCATGAACTCTAAAGTAAAGCAGGCACAGAAAGAAGGAGCTTCCGTAGCAGATATCTCTGCCGGACTTGCCTACTCCGTCATTAAAAATGCTTTATTTAAGGTTATCAAACTCTCCGATGCAAGTGAGCTCGGAAAAAATATCGTCGTACAGGGTGGTACTTTTTACAATGATGCCGTGCTCCGCAGTTTTGAAAAGATTTCCGGCTGTGAATGTGTCCGTCCGGATATCGCAGGTATCATGGGTGCTTTCGGAGCTGCTCTCATCGCAAGAGAACGTCATGAAGCTGACTATCAGACAACGATGCTTTCCATCGACGAGATCAATGCATTAACTTTTGATACCAAACTTGCAAGATGTCAGGGTTGTACCAACCACTGTCTGCTGACGATCAACCGTTTCTCTGGAAACCGCCAGTATATCACGGGAAACCGCTGTGAGCGCGGTGTCGGCGGCGTAAAAAACAAAGAAAATATTCCGAACTTATTTGAATACAAGAATAAACGCTTATTCGACTACCCTTCCTTAAAGCCGGAAGAAGCCCTGCGTGGAACAGTAGGTATCCCAAGAGTTTTAAATATGTACGAGAATTTCCCGTTCTGGGCTACTTTTTTCAAAAAACTCGGATTTTCCGTTGTACTGTCACCACAGTCCACCAGAAAAATCTATGAGCTCGGCATTGACTCAATTCCAAGTGAATCCGAGTGTTATCCGGCAAAACTTGCACATGGACATGTGACCTGGCTGATCCATCAGAATGTAGACTTTATTTTCTACCCATGTGTACCTTATGAGCGCAATGAATTTCCGGATTCCAACAACCATTACAACTGCCCGATCGTAACCTCCTACGCGGAAAATATCAAAAATAACGTGGAAGATATCACTTCCGGCAAGGTACGTTTTTATAATCCATTCATGGCATTTACCAGCGAAGAAACTTTATCTTCCCAGCTTGTAAAAACCTTTGGTGCACCGGAATTTGCCATCCCGGAATCAGAGATCCGTGACGCTGTTTCCGAAGGTTACAAAGAACTTGCTGTTGTCCGCATGGAAATGCAGAAAAAAGGTGAAGAAGTCTTAGCTTATATGGAGAAAACCGGCAAACGCGGTATTGTATTAGCAGGACGTCCATACCATGTTGACCCTGAGATCAACCACGGTATCCCGGAACTGATCAATTCCTATGGTATTGCCGTACTGACTGAGGACTCCGTTTCTCACCTTCATCAAGTGGAACGCCCTCTGATCGTTATGGATCAGTGGATGTATCATTCCCGTCTGTATGCGGCTGCAAACTTTGTAAAAACCAGGGATGACCTTGATCTGATCCAGTTGAACTCCTTCGGTTGTGGCTTAGACGCAGTTACCACCGACGCAGTCAACGACATCCTGACAAAATCAGGCAAGATCTACACATGCTTAAAGATTGATGAGGTTAACAACTTAGGTGCTGCAAGGATTCGTATCCGTTCCCTGCTCTCCGCCATCCGTGTGCGTGAGAAGAAACAGACAAAACGGACAATTATTCCTTCCAACTATAACAGAGTTGTTTTCACGGAAGAAATGCGTAAAAATTATACAATTCTCTGTCCGCAGATGTCACCGATCCACTTTGAGCTGTTAGAACCTGCATTCTGTGCAGCCGGTTATAACCTGGTGGTACCGGATGTTCCAAGCCGCACCTGTGTGGATGTCGGATTAAAATATGTAAATAATGATGCCTGCTATCCGTCACTGATTGTGGTCGGACAGCTTATGAATGCTGTTATGTCCGGAAATTATGACATGAACAAAACAGCGATCCTGATCTCGCAGACCGGCGGAGGCTGTC
>ENA-USYV01001768-USYV01001768.1-human-gut-metagenome-genome-assembly--contig:-NODE-1768-length-19632-cov-5.008540_pt1 | contig 19632 bp, 19 predicted proteins | sample MGYA00250066_ERZ773514 | MGnify/ENA primary metagenome ERZ773514 (study PRJEB29103, sample SAMN06112049) | human gut metagenome | biome: human gut; feature: ankylosing spondylitis patient; material... | reverse complement strand
GGCAGAGAAAATGCCGCACATCACCGCCAGTACCAGCCCTTTTTTCAGATTGAACTCTTCGGCTTTAATCCCCATCTTGCGCTCTTTCAACTGCCCGGCTCGAGTTACAATCCCTACGCCAATCAGCGCCACCAGAACGCCGAGCAACGTCATGCGTCCGCCTTCGGTGTTAATCAGCACATCGAAATTGCCGTTGATAATTGGCGTCATCAGCGTACCGACAATCAACGTAATGCCAATGGCGATGCCAATTCCCATCGACATGCCGAGATAACGCATGGTCAGGCCGTAGTTGATATTACCGATCCCCCACATAGCGCCGAACAGAAAAACAGGCAGCAGCGTAGAGAGACTAAACGAGCTGTAATACGCCCAGAAATTCGGTAGTAACAGGGCGCTGATGGCCCACGGCAGAATAATCCACGAAACAATCCCACCGACTGACCACATGGTTTCCCATGACCATTTTTTTACTTTTTTGAACGGAGCGTAAAAACAGGCTGCACTGGCCGCGCCGATCAAATGCCAAAATATCCCCATCGTAATCGCGTTACTCATCTTCTTATCCTCATCATTTTTCGTCGCGTCACATCTCCGACGAGATGAGTGTAAAAATCGTGCTGTCGATTAACCTTTCGCCTGTTGCCGCCGTTGTCGATTTACTGGCAATCACGGCATTAAGTGGGTGATTTGCTTCACATCTCGGGCATTTTCCTGCAAAACCATACCCTTACGAAAAGTACGGCATTGATAATCATTTTCAATATCATTTAATTAACTATAATGAACCAACTGCTTACGCGGCATTAACAATCGGCCGCCCGACAATACTGGAGATGAATATGAGCTATACCCTGCCATCCCTGCCGTATGCTTACGATGCCCTGGAACCGCACTTCGATAAGCAGACCATGGAAATCCACCACACCAAACACCATCAGACCTACGTAAACAACGCCAACGCGGCGCTGGAAAGCCTGCCAGAATTTGCCAACCTGCCGGTTGAAGAGCTGATCACCAAACTGGACCAGCTGCCAGCAGACAAGAAAACCGTACTGCGCAACAACGCTGGCGGTCACGCTAACCACAGCCTGTTCTGGAAAGGTCTGAAAAAAGGCACCACCCTGCAGGGTGACCTGAAAGCGGCTATCGAACGTGATTTCGGTTCCGTTGATAACTTCAAAGCAGAATTTGAAAAAGCGGCAGCTTCCCGCTTTGGTTCCGGCTGGGCATGGCTGGTGCTGAAAGGCGATAAACTGGCGGTGGTTTCTACTGCTAACCAGGATTCTCCGCTGATGGGTGAAGCTATTTCTGGCGCTTCCGGCTTCCCGATTATGGGCCTGGATGTGTGGGAACATGCTTACTACCTGAAATTCCAGAACCGCCGTCCTGACTACATCAAAGAGTTCTGGAACGTGGTGACCGGGGACGAAGCAGCGGCACGTTTCGCGACGAAAAAATAATCATTTGCCGCCTGCTGCAATGAGGCGTATAGGCCGCATATCAGCTTAAAAAACGAACCATCGCCAACGGCGGTGGTTTTTTTGTGATCAATTTCAAAATAAAAACAATGATCCGATAAAAATAAAACATCGTTTCAATTGATGTGGTTTTGATCACTTTTATTGATTAAATGAATGTCTATCTTCGTTTCCATCAACACTGATGCTCCATTGAGGAATTACGCATCAGCCCTTAAAAATATGCCGACAGGTGATGGAAATGCAGATAAAACGCTCGATTGAGAAAATCCCGGGGGGGATGATGCTCGTCCCGCTATTCCTTGGCGCACTGTGCCACACCTTCTCGCCGGGGGCGGGGAAATATTTTGGATCATTCACCAACGGGATGATTACCGGTACGGTGCCCATTCTGGCGGTGTGGTTTTTTTGCATGGGGGCGTCAATAAAATTAAGCGCGACGGGAACGGTACTGCGTAAATCCGGTACGCTGGTGGTAACTAAAATTGCCGTCGCGTGGGTGGTTGCGGCAATTGCCTCGCGTATTATTCCGGAACATGGTGTTGAAGTTGGATTCTTTGCCGGACTTTCAACGCTGGCGCTGGTGGCGGCGATGGATATGACCAACGGCGGACTTTACGCTTCCATCATGCAGCAGTACGGCACAAAAGAAGAAGCTGGGGCATTTGTGTTGATGTCGTTGGAGTCCGGGCCGCTCATGACGATGATTATTCTGGGCACTGCCGGGATTGCCTCGTTTGAACCGCATGTTTTCGTCGGCGCAGTATTACCGTTCCTGGTGGGCTTTGCCCTGGGGAACCTTGACCCTGAATTACGAGAATTTTTCAGCAAAGCGGTGCAGACGCTGATTCCATTTTTTGCCTTCGCGCTGGGCAATACCATTGATTTGACTGTAATTGCCCAGACAGGTTTGCTGGGGATCCTGTTGGGTGTGGCAGTAATTATCGTGACCGGTATTCCGTTGATTATCGCCGATAAATTGATTGGCGGTGGCGATGGCACTGCCGGAATTGCCGCTTCCAGTTCCGCAGGGGCCGCGGTAGCGACACCTGTGCTGATTGCAGAAATGGTGCCTGCGTTTAAACCGATGGCTCCGGCAGCAACTTCGCTGGTAGCGACGGCGGTCATTGTGACTTCGATTCTGGTGCCAATTCTTACCTCTATCTGGTCACGTAAAGTCAAAGCCAGAGCAGCGAAAATCGAAATTTTAGGTACGGTGAAATAAACCTGCTTCCTTAATCCCCACAGCCGGATGAACTAACGTTCGTCCGGTTTGCTATTGAGTTCCTGCCTGGATACTTACCGCGAAAACAGCACGCCTGACATAAAATAAATATGGTCTAATGGGGAAATTTCTCGTGGAGAGGGAACAGATGCGATATCCGGTTGATGTATACACAGGCAAGATTCAGGCTTATCCCGAAGGCAAACCCAGCGCAATTGCCAAAATCCAGGTTGATGGTGAGTTGATGCTGACGGAGCTGGGGCTGGAAGGTGACGAGCAGGCGGAGAAAAAGGTTCACGGCGGGCCAGACAGAGCGCTGTGTCATTATCCTCGTGAGCATTATCTCTACTGGGCGCGGGAATTTCCGGAACAGGCGGAGTTGTTTGTTGCGCCTGCGTTTGGCGAAAATCTCTCAACCGACGGTCTCACGGAAAGTAATGTTTATATGGGCGATATTTTCCGCTGGGGAGAGGCATTAATTCAGGTCAGCCAGCCGCGCTCGCCTTGCTATAAACTCAATTACCATTTTGATATCAGCGATATAGCGCAGTTGATGCAAAACACAGGTAAGGTGGGGTGGTTGTATAGCGTGATAGCGCCAGGGAAAGTGTCTGCGGACGCGCCGCTGGAGTTGGTTTCCCGTGTCAGCGATGTGACCGTGCAGGAGGCTGCCGCCATCGCATGGCATATGCCGTTTGATGACGATCAATATCACCGTTTACTCTCCGCCGCCGGGTTATCGAAAAGCTGGACGCGGACGATGCAAAAGCGCCGACTGAGCGGCAAGATCGAAGATTTTTCCCGCCGGTTGTGGGGAAAATAACCCCCGGAGTGTAGGCCTGATAAGACGCTATCAGCGTCGCATCAGGCATCCTGCTCAAATGCCGGATGCGGCGTAAACGCCTTATCCTGCCTACAAATGCGGAGTTTAACTCCGCTTATACAGCGGCAACCAAATCACCAGCCGTAAACCGCCCAGCGGGCTGTCTTCTGCCTTCACCCAGCCACGATGCTGCTGAATGGCGGTTTCAACAATCGCCAGCCCCAATCCTGTACCGCCAGATTCACGATCGCGTGCTTCATCGGTCCGATAGAACGGACGGAAAATCTGTTCGCGATCTTCCGGGCTAACGCCAGGACCATCGTCGTCCACCGTAATGGTGATACCGTCTTTATCTACCGCAAAGCCCACTTCAATCTTCGTATGGGAATAACGCAGAGCATTACGAACAATGTTTTCCAGCGCACTTTCCAGGGCGTTCGGATTGCCGTACAGCGGCCACGGCCCAGGCGGGAAGTTAACTGTCAACGACTTGCCCATTTGCTCGGCTTCGAACGCCGCGTTATCCAGCACTTCACTCCACAACTGGTTGGCTTTGATGGTTTCGCTAACCAGCGCGTTTTTTTGCTGATTACGTGACATCACCAACAGATCGTTGATCATGCTGTCCAGACGTTGCGCTTCGGTTTCAATACGCTCCAGTTCCTTGCTTTCACCGCTACGACGGCGCAGTAACGCCGTACCCAGTTGCAGACGCGTCAGCGGGGTGCGCAGCTCGTGAGAGATATCAGAAAGCAGACGCTGCTGAGAGGTCATCATGCGCTCCAGCGCGGTGACCATCTGGTTAAAACTGGCACCTGCGGCAAGGAATTCCTGTGGCCCCGCTTCCAGTTCCGGGTGCTGGCGTAAGTTTCCCTGGGCAACTTCATCGGCAGCGTTTTTCAGCTTACGCGCCGGTTTTGCCAGACTCCAGGCTAACCACAACAGCAGCGGCGTACTGACCAGCATGGTGACAATCAGCAGTAATAGCGGGCGGTCAAACAGTAAGTTAATGAAATCGGATTGAGAACTGCTGGCCGGACGAATCAGATAAAGTTGGTAATTATCTTCGCCATCACGCACGGAGAACGGACCGACCAGTTCCACGCGGCCATACTTTTTCTTCTGCGGATGATCGGCGTTATCGGCCTGACCAATAAAGTTACGAATGATCTGCATTTCGCTGCGTTCAGCGCCGATCACGCGGCCTTCGGTGGTCACCAATAACAAACGCTGTCCTGGCGGTGCCCACTTATCAATCGCCCGGAACAGACGCCGCCACCACATTAAATCGTTGGGCGGATCGTTCGCCAGCTCCGCTTCGACATGCTGCTCAATCATCAGCCCCTGACGCTGTTCGCTATCCAGAAGCTCGGTCATCTGGCGTGAATCGAGCTTGGGTAACATCAAAACCAACATCAACACCAGCGCCAGCGTCAGCCAGAAGATGGCGAAGATGCGCGCGGTTAAGCTGCCTATCATGAAGCAGAAACCATCAGATAGCCGCGACCACGCAAGGTTTTAAACCACGGGTGACCATCTTTACGATCCGGCAGTTTACGACGCAGGTTGGAAATGTGCATATCGATAGCGCGGTCGAAAGGCGTCAGGCGTTTGCCCAGCACTTCCTGGCTTAAATGTTCACGGGAAACCACCTGACCCAGATGCTGTGCCAGCAAATAGAGCAGGGTAAACTCAGTACCGGTTAACTCCAGCGTTTGCCCGTCGAAGCTGGCTTCCTGACGGCCTGGATTCAGCACTAAGGCATCAACTTCCAGTGTCGGTGAACCGTTGTCGTTGTTTTGCTGTTGCTCGCTCCAGTGCGAACGGCGCAGGATCGCGCGAATACGTGCCACCAGCTCACGATCATTAAACGGTTTCGGGAGATAGTCATCTGCGCCCAGCTCAAGGCCGAGAACGCGATCAAGTTCACTGCCGCGCGCCGTCAACATAATGACAGGCGTCTGGTGTGTCTGGCGAAGTGCTTTTAATGTGTCGATACCATTTTTCTTCGGCATCATTACGTCAAGCAAAAGTAAATCAATGCTGTCGTCCAGAAGATCAAGCGCCTGTTCCCCATCGTGGGCAACAATCACGTTGAAGCCTTCCATCTCGAGCAGCTCCTTTAATAGGGAAGTCAGCTCTCGGTCATCATCAACTAACAGGATTTTATTCATTGTTTAAATACCTCCGAGGCAGAAATTACGTCATCAGACGTCGCTAATCCATGACTTTACGTTGTTTTACACCCCCTGACGCATGTTTGCAGCCTGAATCGTAAACTCTCTATCGTTGAATCGCGACAGAAAGATTTTGGGAGCAAATGATGCGCATAGTTACCGCTGCCGTCATGGCCTCAACGCTGGCAGTCAGTTCATTAAGCCACGCTGCTGAAGTCGGTTCAGGCGATAACTGGCATCCGGGTGAAGAACTTACGCAGCGCAGTACGCAGAGCCATATGTTCGACGGCATAAGTTTAACCGAACATCAGCGTCAGCAGATGCGAGATCTTATGCAACAGGCCCGGCACGAACAGCCTCCTGTTAATGTTAGCGAACTGGAGACAATGCATCGCCTTGTCACCGCAGAAAATTTTGATGAAAACGCTGTGCGCGCACAGGCAGAAAAAATGGCGAATGAGCAAATTGCTCGTCAGGTTGAGATGGCAAAAGTCCGCAACCAAATGTATCGCCTGTTAACGCCGGAGCAGCAAGCGGTTTTAAACGAGAAACATCAACAACGAATGGAGCAGTTGCGTGACGTGACGCAATGGCAAAAAAGTTCATCGTTGAAGCTATTGAGTAGTAGCAACTCACGTTCCCAGTAGTAAACCCTGTTTTCCTTGCCATAGACACCATCCCTGTCTTCCCCCACATGATGTGGGGGTTTTTTTTATCCTCAATTTGCCTGCTGCTTAATGCATTGCAGATGATTTGCTTCCGTTATACTAGCGTCAGTTGATAGCGGGAGTATTTATGAATCAATCTTATGGACGGCTGGTCAGTCGGGCGGCGATTGCTGCGACGGCGATGGCTTCGCTGCTATTGCTGATTAAAATTTTTGCATGGTGGTATACCGGGTCGGTGAGTATTCTCGCCGCGCTGGTGGATTCGCTGGTGGATATCGGCGCGTCGTTGACGAATTTACTGGTGGTGCGATATTCCCTGCAACCTGCCGACGATAATCACTCGTTTGGTCACGGTAAAGCTGAGTCCCTCGCGGCGCTGGCGCAAAGTATGTTTATCTCCGGTTCGGCACTATTCCTGTTTTTGACGGGTATTCAACATCTGATATCTCCAACACCGATGACAGATCCAGGCGTCGGGGTTATCGTGACAATTGTGGCGCTAATTTGTACGATTATCCTTGTCTCGTTTCAGCGTTGGGTGGTGCGCCGGACGCAAAGCCAGGCGGTGCGGGCTGATATGCTACATTACCAGTCTGATGTTATGATGAACGGCGCAATTCTGCTGGCGCTGGGGTTGTCCTGGTACGGCTGGCATCGCGCCGATGCTCTGTTTGCATTGGGAATCGGCATCTATATTTTATATAGCGCGTTACGCATGGGATATGAGGCGGTACAGTCATTACTGGATCGCGCATTGCCTGATGAGGAACGGCAAGAAATTATTGATATCGTGACTTCCTGGCCGGGTGTTAGCGGCGCTCACGATCTTCGCACGCGGCAGTCAGGGCCGACCCGCTTTATTCAGATTCATTTGGAAATGGAAGACTCTCTGCCTTTGGTTCAGGCACATATGGTGGCGGATCAGGTAGAGCAGGCTATTTTACGGCGTTTTCCGGGATCGGATGTAATTATCCATCAGGACCCCTGTTCCGTCGTACCCAGGGAGGGTAAACGGTCTATGCTTTCATAATCAGTATAAAAGAGAGCCAGACCCGCATTTTGTGTATAAAATACCGCCATTTGGCCTGACCTGAATCAATTCAGCAGGAAGTGATTGTTATACTATTTGCACATTCGTTGGATCACTTCGATGTGCAAGAAGACTTCCGGCAACAGATTTCATTTTGCATTCCAAAGTTCAGAGGTAGTCATGATTAAGAAAATCGGTGTGTTGACAAGCGGCGGTGATGCGCCAGGCATGAACGCCGCAATTCGCGGGGTTGTTCGTTCTGCGCTGACAGAAGGTCTGGAAGTAATGGGTATTTATGACGGCTATCTGGGTCTGTATGAAGACCGTATGGTACAGCTAGACCGTTACAGCGTGTCTGACATGATCAACCGTGGCGGTACGTTCCTCGGTTCTGCGCGTTTCCCGGAATTCCGCGACGAGAACATCCGCGCCGTGGCTATCGAAAACCTGAAAAAACGTGGTATCGACGCGCTGGTGGTTATCGGCGGTGACGGTTCCTACATGGGTGCAATGCGTCTGACCGAAATGGGCTTCCCGTGCATCGGTCTGCCGGGCACTATCGACAACGACATCAAAGGCACTGACTACACTATCGGTTTCTTCACTGCGCTGAGCACCGTTGTAGAAGCGATCGACCGTCTGCGTGACACCTCTTCTTCTCACCAGCGTATTTCCGTGGTGGAAGTGATGGGCCGTTATTGTGGCGATCTGACGTTGGCTGCGGCCATTGCCGGTGGCTGTGAATTCGTTGTGGTTCCGGAAGTTGAATTCAGCCGTGAAGACCTGGTAAACGAAATCAAAGCGGGTATCGCGAAAGGTAAAAAACACGCGATCGTGGCGATTACCGAACATATGTGTGATGTTGACGAACTGGCGCATTTCATCGAGAAAGAAACCGGTCGTGAAACCCGCGCAACTGTGCTGGGCCACATCCAGCGCGGTGGTTCTCCGGTGCCTTACGACCGTATTCTGGCTTCCCGTATGGGCGCTTACGCTATCGATCTGCTGCTGGCAGGTTACGGCGGTCGTTGCGTAGGTATCCAGAACGAACAGCTGGTTCACCACGACATCATCGACGCTATCGAAAACATGAAGCGTCCGTTCAAAGGCGACTGGCTGGACTGCGCGAAAAAACTGTATTAATGATTTCGGAAAAAGGCAGATTCCTTTAGCCTGAAACCGATGACAGAAGCAAAAAGGCCTGATGCGCTTCGCTTATCAGGTCTACATGAATTCTGTAATCTATTGAATTTGCAAACTTTTGTAGGCCGGATAAGGCGTTCGCGCCGCATCCGGCATGGACAAAGCGCACTTTGTCAGCAATATGAGGCGGATTTCTTCCGCCTTTTTAATCCCCCAACATATACCCGCAAGTTATAGCCAATCTTTTTTTATTCTTTAATGTTTGGTTAACCTTCTGGCACGCTTTGCTCATCACAACACAACATAAGAGAGTCGGGCGATGAACAAGTGGGGCGTAGGGTTAACATTTTTGCTGGCGGCAACCAGCGTTATGGCAAAGGATATTCAGCTTCTTAACGTTTCATATGATCCAACGCGCGAATTGTACGAACAGTACAACAAGGCATTCAGCGCCCACTGGAAACAGCAAACTGGTGATAACGTGGTGATTCGTCAGTCACACGGTGGCTCAGGTAAACAAGCGACGTCGGTAATCAACGGTATTGAAGCTGATGTTGTCACGCTGGCTCTGGCCTATGACGTGGACGCAATTGCGGAACGCGGGCGGATTGATAAAGAGTGGATCAAACGTCTGCCGGATAACTCCGCACCGTACACTTCCACCATTGTTTTCCTGGTACGTAAGGGAAATCCGAAGCAGATCCATGACTGGAACGATCTGATTAAACCGGGTGTTTCGGTGATCACGCCTAATCCGAAAAGCTCTGGTGGCGCGCGCTGGAACTACCTGGCAGCCTGGGGCTACGCGCTGCATCACAACAACAACGATCAGGCAAAAGCACAGGATTTTGTTCGGGCACTGTATAAAAACGTCGAAGTTCTGGATTCTGGCGCGCGTGGCTCCACTAACACTTTTGTCGAGCGCGGAATTGGCGATGTACTGATTGCCTGGGAAAACGAAGCTCTGCTGGCAGCGAATGAACTGGGGAAAGATAAATTCGAAATCGTCACGCCGAGTGAGTCTATCCTCGCAGAGCCAACCGTGTCGGTGGTCGATAAAGTGGTCGAGAAAAAAGGTACTAAAGAGGTGGCGGAAGCCTACCTGAAATATCTCTACTCGCCAGAAGGTCAGGAAATTGCCGCGAAAAACTACTACCGTCCGCGCGACGCTGAGGTGGCGAAAAAGTACGAAAATGCGTTTCCAAAGCTGAAGTTATTCACCATTGATGAAGAGTTCGGCGGCTGGACGAAAGCGCAAAAAGAGCATTTTGCTAACGGCGGTACGTTCGATCAGATCAGCAAACGCTGATTTCCCCAGGATAATTATCAAGCCCGGTGGTTTCTCGCCACTGGGTTTTTTATTTGTCACGATTTTGCGTTACCCTTGCATCTCTTTGAGGTACAGGGAAAAAAAGATGAAAAAAGCGGGTCTTCTTTTTTTGGTGATGATAGTTATCGCCGTTGTGGCTGCCGGTATTGGTTACTGGAAATTAACCGGTGAAGAGTCGGATACATTACGTAAGATTGTCCTTGAGGAATGTTTGCCCAATCAGCAGCAAAATCAAAATCCTTCGCCATGTGCGGAAGTCAAACCCAATGCCGGATACGTGGTTTTAAAAGATCTTAATGGTCCACTGCAATATCTGTTGATGCCAACATATCGTATTAACGGTACTGAAAGCCCTTTGTTGACCGATCCTTCAACGCCGAACTTCTTTTGGTTGGCCTGGCAGGCGCGTGATTTTATGAGCAAAAAATACGGCCAGCCGGTTCCCGATCGCGCGGTTTCTTTGGCGATCAACTCCCGCACCGGGCGTACGCAAAACCATTTTCATATTCATATCTCTTGTATTCGTCCTGATGTGCGCGAACAACTGGATAACAATCTGGCGAACATCAGCAGCCGCTGGTTGCCACTGCCAGGTGGTTTGCGCGGGCATGAATACCTGGCGCGTCGGGTAACGGAAAGCGAACTGGTACAACGCAGCCCATTTATGATGCTGGCAGAAGAAGTACCTGAGGCGCGGAAACATATGGGAAGCTACGGGCTGGCGATGGTACGGCAGAGTGATAACTCATTTGTATTGCTGGCGACACAACGAAATCTACTGACGCTTAACCGTGCTTCAGCCGAGGAAATTCAGGATCATCAGTGTGAGATTTTGCGTTAAGGCGAGCAGTTAAGGAAAGTTAAGTGCCGGATGTGAAATCCGGCACCTGTCAGACTTAAGCCTGTTTAGCCGCTTCTGCAGCTTTAACGATCACTGCGAAAGCGTCAGCTTTCAGAGAAGCACCGCCAACCAGCGCGCCGTCGATGTCTGGCTGAGCAAACAGTTCTGCAGCGTTAGACGCGTTTACAGAGCCGCCGTACTGAATGATCACTTGTTCAGCGATGTTAGCGTCAACTTTAGCGATGTGGTCACGGATGAATTTGTGAACAGCCTGTGCCTGAGCCGGAGTTGCAGATTTGCCAGTACCGATTGCCCATACAGGTTCGTAAGCGATAACCGCACCTTCGAATGCCGCAGCACCCTGAGTTTTCAGTACCGCGTCGATCTGACGTGCGCAAACTTCTTCAGTTTTGCCCGCTTCGTTTTCAGCTTCGGTTTCACCGATGCACAGAACCGGAGTCAGGCCCTGCTCTTTCAGCACCGCGAATTTTTTCGCGATCAGTTCGTCAGACTCTTTGTGGTAAGTACGACGTTCAGAGTGGCCGATGATGATGTACTGAGCGCCGATGTCTTTCAGCATAGCGGCAGAAGTTTCACCGGTGAATGCGCCGGACAGGTTCAGGTCCACGTTTTGCGCACCCAGCATGATGTGGCTGCCTTCAGCTTCGCGCTTCGCCATATCGATGTACATTTCCGGTGGTGCGATTGCAACCGCACAGCCAGCAACACCTGCCAGCTCTTTACGCAGGTTAGAAACCAGCTCGTGAACCATGTGGCGGCTGCCGTTCAGTTTCCAGTTACCCATCACTAAAGGATGTCGCATTTTAATTCTCCACGCTTATAAGCGAATAAAGGAAGATGGCCGCCCCGCAGGGCAGCAGGTCTGTGAAACAGTATAGAGATTCATCGGCACAAAGGCTTTGCTTTTTGTCATTTATTCAAACCTTCAAGCGATTCAGATAGCGCCAGCTTAATCGGTTCAACAGCGAAGGTCAGCCCCTTTTCGCCGTTGTCCGCGACAACATAACGCAGTGCACCTTCTGTCTCGGTGTAATAACGTTTGTTTTTCCCCGCCGTTAGTAGCGACTGCAGTTTTTTCTGGCTTTGTGTTTTGGTCATTAATGGGGTGAGTGTGCGGATCACCGCTGCCATGTATTCCTGAGCTTTCGCTTTCGCGGCTTTTTGCTCTGGCCCCTGGATGGGTAGCCAGGTCATTTGAATGCTTTTGATTTTTAAGGTACCGCGCTCCAGCGCTGTAGAAGCATACAAGTTCTCGTTAATTTTACTTGCAGCACGAGTGAGATTGGCTTTGTCGGGACTGCTGTCGATGGCACGAAATTCGTTCAGTGGCAGGCTGGGATTCTGGCTGTTAAAGTCTTCTCGAAACTGGCTGATGGAGAGATCGAAAGTGGGGGCGCCAGCCAGCAGGTAGGGCGCTGTTGTTGTCGTGCCAGGCGATTGTGCGTGCACCGTTGCACTAACGGATAACACGGCAGATAAGAGAAAAAACACTGAACACCCTGACTTCATCGGCAGTACCTTTTGTTATGACTGGCTCCGATTAAAACGATATCTGTCGCCCTTGTCAAAAGGGTAGAATCCTGGAAAAGACAACCATCAAGGAACTTACATGACCATACAGCAATGGTTATTCTCATTTAAAGGGCGTATTGGACGCCGTGATTTCTGGATTTGGATAGGCCTGTGGTTCGCAGGCATGCTGGTGCTTTTCTCACTGGCGGGTAAAAATTTACTCGATATTCAGACCGCGGCGTTTTGCCTTGTGTGCTTGCTCTGGCCAACAGCGGCAGTAACCGTTAAGCGCTTGCATGATCGCGGGCGTTCCGGCGCATGGGCATTTCTGATGATTGTGGCGTGGATGCTGCTGGCGGGTAACTGGGCGATTTTACCGGGTGTCTGGCAATGGGCGGTGGGGCGTTTTGTCCCGACGTTGATTCTGGTGATGATGCTTATCGATCTTGGTGCGTTTGTTGGCACACAAGGCGAAAATAAATATGGTAAATATACTCAGGATGTGAAGTATAAAGCCGACAATAAATCAAGTAATTAACCTTTAATATATCTCTTACTGCTATTTTTTTCCGGGATTGTTATTTCCACGATGCAAATGACAATACCCGGAAAATCCTTCTGAACTCTTCACCTTAAGCAATATCAAAAAAAATGGTAATCCATAAGATCATTACTTGTTTGTTCTTCCCTTAACGGCGCATTATTCTTAAGTCGTAATCGACAGAGAGGCGAATATACAGAGGTGCCCTATGAAAGATGTCGTAGATAAATGCAGTACTAAAGGATGTGCGATTGATATCGGTACGGTGATTGATAACGACAACTGTACCAGTAAGTTTTCGCGCTTTTTTGCCACCCGCGAAGAAGCAGAGTCTTTTATGACCAAACTGAAAGAGCTTGCCGCCGCTACATCCTCTGCAGATGAAGGGGCCAGCGTGGCCTATAAGATTAAGGATCTGGAGGGGCAAGTTGAGCTTGATGCGGCCTTCACTTTCTCATGCCAGGCCGAGATGATTATTTTTGAGTTATCACTGCGTTCGTTAGCTTGATGGAGTTGCTTTAGAAGGAGTTAAACATGGCTTATAAACACATTGGCGTGGCAATTTCCGGGAATGAAGAAGATGCCTTACTGGTGAATAAAGCCCTGGAGCTCGCCAGACATAATGACGCTCACCTGACGTTAATTCATATTGATGATGGCTTAAGCGAGTTGTATCCGGGTATCTACTTCCCTGCAACAGAAGATATTCTTCAATTGTTGAAGAATAAGTCGGATAACAAGCTGTATAAACTGACGAAAAATATTCAATGGCCGAAGACAAAACTGCGTATTGAACGCGGAGAAATGCCGGAAACACTGCTGGAAATTATGCAAAAAGAGCAGTGCGACCTCCTTGTCTGTGGTCATCATCACTCATTTATCAACCGTTTGATGCCGGCATATCGCGGGATGATCAATAAGATGAGTGCGGATTTGCTCATCGTGCCGTTTATCGATAAGTAACCGCTTACCAGTAATGCTCCGCTGTCATATGGCCCGGTCGGCGACGTAAATGTTTCGTCATCTGCCGGGTCTCTTTCAGCAACTGTTGTGTATCGCGCACCATCTGTGGATTGCCGCACAGCATCACATGGCTGGTTTCTTTATTCATCGGCAGGCCAATCGTGCTTTCCAGTTCCCCACTTTCAATTAATGCCGGTATCCGTCCGGTGAGCGACCCCGCTGCCGTTTCCCGACTGACCACCGTCTGAATGCGCAGTTTTCCTTCGTAGCGTTTTTCCAGTTCCTGCATCAGTGGCAAATAGCTTAAGTCGGCGGCATAACGTGCGGCGTGCACCAGGACCAGATTTTTGAAGCGATCTAAATCTTTACCTAGTTGCAGAATCGATAAATAAGGGCCAATCGCTGTACCGGTTGCCAGCATCCATAGCGTTTCGCAGTGCGGCACTTCATCGAGCACAAAGAATCCTGCCGCTTCGCTAACCACCTGCACTTCATCGCCTGGTTTCAGTGCCGCCAGTCGTGGGCTTAATTTGCCATCGGGGACGGTGACCAGGTAAAACTCCAGATCGGGATTATCGGGCGAGTTTACATAGGAGTAGGCGCGCTGGACGCGTTCGCCGTCGATTTCAAGGCCAAGCTTGGTAAATTGCCCGGCGGTAAACGGAAGCACGGGGGCGTGAACGGTGAGACTAAACAGGGCGTCGGTCCAGTTCTGCACTTTAGTGACTTTGCCTGTTACCCAATCAGCCATGTTTTTCTCCTGTTTTGATTGACTTGCCTTATCTTCGTTCTCCGAACAAAAAAATTCCAGTCCCGAAGGACTGGAAGGCTCAATCGATCAAATCAATCAGAGGATGTGCACCTGCATTTCCGGGTCTTTGCGATCCAGATAGTGGATGGACTGAATGCGGCGAATGGTGCGTGACTTGCCGCGGATCAGCAGCGTTTCGGTAGTCGCGATATTGCCTTTGCGGCTAATGCCTTCCAGCAGATCGCCTTTGGTAATACCGGTGGCAGAGAAGATGACGTTATCGCTGCGCGCCATATCGCCCAGGCGCAATACTTTACCGGCTTCGATGCCCATCGCTTTGCAGCGTGCCAGCTCCTGCTCGCCAATGCGACGATTCTCTTCGTTGTCGCCTTTGACGTCATGACGCGCCAGCAGACGACCGTTCATGTCGCCATCTAATGCGCGGATCACCGCCGCAGAAACTACGCCTTCCGGCGCGCCACCAATACCGTACAGCACGTCAACTTCGCTGTCTGGCATACAGGTGAGAATTGAGGCCGCAACGTCGCCGTCCGGAATAGCAAATACGCGTACGCCGAGTTGCTGCATTTCAGCGATAACGGCATCGTGGCGTGGTTTAGCCAGAATCGTTACCGTCAGTTCGCTCAACGGTTTGCCGAGCGCCGCCGCTACATTGCGCAGGTTATCCGCCAGCGGCAGGTTCAGATCAATGGTGCCTTTGGCTCCCGGCCCGACAATCAGCTTCTCCATATACATATCCGGCGCATTGAGGAAGCAGCCTTTATCGCCTACTGCCAGCACCGCCAGCGCGTTAGCCTGGCCCATCGCCGTCATGCGCGTGCCTTCAATCGGATCAACAGCAATATCTACCGCGTCGCCGCGACCAGTACCGACTTTTTCACCAATGTAGAGCATCGGTGCTTCGTCGATTTCACCTTCACCAATGACGATGGTGCCGTCAATGTTGACCTGGTTGAGCATAATACGCATGGCGTTTACCGCCGCGCCGTCCGCGGTGTTTTTATCGCCGCGTCCTAACCATTTGTAGCCAGCCAGCGCCGCAGATTCGGTGACGCGGGAAAATTCGATGGCAAGTTCTCGTCTCATAGCAAACTCTAAGCAGTAAGGAATGGCGCGAAGTGTAGCACAGGGGAAGGGAGGGATTATTGATGTGTGCGGGGTTGCCCCCGCACGTTTCGGGACTACCGGATGCGGCATAAACGCTTCATTCGGCATTTACATTATTCGTCGTGTTCTTCCCACGCCATCGCGCGTTTAACCGCTTTTTTCCAGCCTGCGTAACGGTAATTACGCTCAGTGGTTTCGATGCCTGGACGGAACTCGCGCTCAATCACCGCTTTCTCTTGCAGCTCGTCGAGGTTCTGCCAGAAGCCAACCGCCAGGCCTGCGAGATAGGCCGCACCCAATGCGGTGACTTCGCGCACTTCCGGGCGCTCAACGCGGGTGCCGAGAATATCGGACTGGAACTGCATCAGGAAATTGTTTGCTACTGCGCCACCATCCACGCGCAGGGCGTGCAGACGGATACCAGAGTCGGCCTGCATCGCTTCCAGCACGTCACGCGTCTGATAAGCAATAGACTCCAGCGTCGCGCGTATAATGTGGTTAGCGTTCACCCCACGAGTCAGACCGAAAATCGCCCCGCGCGCATACGGGTCCCAGTACGGCGCACCCAGCCCGGTAAATGCCGGAACCACATACACACCATTGGTGTTTTGCACTTTGGTGGCGAAATATTCGGAATCGTAGGCGTCGTTAATCAACTTCATTTCATCGCGCAGCCACTGAATGGATGCGCCTGCCATAAACACCGCACCTTCCAACGCATAGTTCACTTCGCCAGTCGGGCCGCAGGCGATGGTGGTCAGCAGGCCGTTTTCTGATTTCACCGCTTTCTCGCCAGTGTTCATCAGCATAAAGCAGCCAGTGCCATAGGTGTTCTTCGCCATCCCTTCTTTCACGCACAACTGACCAAACAGCGCGGCCTGCTGGTCACCGGCGATCCCGGAGATTGGAATACGCGTGCCGCCTTTGCCGCCAATGTTAGTCTGACCGTATACTTCGGAAGAACGACGCACTTCTGGCAGCATCTCGCGCGGAATATCCAGCACTTCCAGCATTTTGTCGTCCCAGTCCAGGGTATGGATGTTGAACAACATGGTACGAGAGGCGTTGGTGTAATCGGTCACATGGACACGGCCCTGAGTCATTTTCCAGATAAGCCAGGTATCAACCGTACCAAACAGCAATTCACCACGACGCGCACGCTCGCGAGAGCCTTCCACATGGTCGAGGATCCACTTCACTTTGGTGCCAGAAAAGTACGGGTCAATCACCAGACCGGTATTGCTGCGGATATAATCTTCTAAACCGTCACGTTTTAAATGCTCGCAGATTTCTGCGGTACGACGGCACTGCCAGACAATGGCGTTATAGATAGGCTTGCCGGTTTCTTTTTCCCAGACAATAGTGGTTTCACGCTGGTTCGTAATACCGATAGCTGCAATTTGATCGGAACTGATATCGGCTTTCGCCAGCACTTCTACCAGCGTGGAGCTTTGGGTGGCCCAGATTTCCATTGGGTCGTGTTCTACCCAACCTGGTTTTGGGTAGATTTGCTCAAATTCGCGCTGCGACACGCTAATGATATTGGCATCGTGATCCATTACGACCGCGCGGGAGCTGGTGGTGCCCTGGTCGAGCGCAACGATATATTTTTTTTCAGTCATGTTTAATTGTCCCGTAGTCATATTACAGCGAAGCTTTTTGTTCTGAAGGAGTTGTGGTTTCCTTTTCTTCCACAACACAGATATCGCAAGGCAAATGGCGACCAATCAGTTTGCGGTAGGCAAATGCACCTACAATCGCGCCAACGATAGGGCCGAAAAGCGGCACCAGGAAGTAAGGAATGTCTCTGCCGCCGGTAAAGGCGACATTGCCCCAGCCCGCCAGCCAGGCAAAGACTTTCGGACCGAAGTCACGCGCTGGGTTCATGGCAAAACCTGTCAATGGGCCCATAGATGCGCCAATGACCGCAATCAGTAGACCAATCAGCAAGGGAGCCAAAGGGCCGCGTGGTACACCGTTGCCATCGTCCGTTAACGCCAGGATCAGCCCCATCAGAATAGCGGTAATCACCATCTCAACTGCGAAAGCCTGCACAAAATTGATATGAGGATTAGGGTAAGTAGAGAAAGTGCCAGCCAGATCAACACTTTCAACGCTGCCGCGAACAATGTGATGAGTCTGCTCGAAGTCGAAAAATAAATTGTAGTAAAGCCCGTAAACTAAAGCCGCAGCACAGAAAGCGCCGGCAACTTGTGAAACGATAAAAGGAATAACTTTGCGCTTGTCGAAACAGGCAAACAGCCACAATGCAATGGTAACAGCGGGATTAAGATGCGCGCCGGAAACCCCTGCGGTCAGGTAGATGGCCATTGCCACCCCCAGTCCCCAAATGACACTGATTTCCCACTGACCAAAAGACGCACCAGCGACTTTTAGTGCTGCAACGCAACCCACACCGAAGAAAATCAACAACCCGGTACCGAGGAATTCAGCAATGCACTGGCCTTTCAAGGTTGATGTTTGACTCATAATCGGATCCTGAAGAGTTAATGTTTGTTGTATGCGTGAAAGTCACGGACCTCCACGATGCTTGTAGGCATGCTGTAAACTTATCGTTAACGAGCAAAAACGAGAAATATCGAACTTAAAATGTGTGTGCCTCGTCATAAAATGAGCGTTATCGCGCCATTTATTCCATCTGATTGTACATGATGCATGTTTGTTAGATCATTCGCGCAACAAATTTATTAACATTTTCGATTGATGTGGATTATGTCACCAGGAGAAGGATGAAAAGTGTGGCAAACCGTAATCTGCAAGGCGTGCCGCTGGACAGCGATGGCGCGGCTTCATACAATCGGAGCTAACTAAAGTGCGCTCGTATTTATTAAGGCGTCACCGGTAATCGGGACGAGGATTTTTATCCATCAACGCCTTGCAATTCAGGAGAGGTATGACAATGTCATTAGAAGTGTTTGAGAAACTGGAAGCAAAAGTACAGCAGGCGATTGATACCATCACTCTGTTGCAGATGGAAATCGAAGAGCTGAAAGAAAAAAACAACTCACTGTCGCAGGAAGTTCAAAATGCCCAGCATCAGCGTGAAGAGCTGGAGCGTGAGAACAACCATCTGAAAGAACAGCAGAACGGCTGGCAGGAACGTCTGCAGGCCCTGCTGGGTCGCATGGAAGAGGTTTAATCTTTTCCACTCAGAGGCGCCGCAAGGCGCCTTATTTTTTACTTCACTGCATTTTTAGCAGAAAGCATAATCCCCATCGCCTGTTGGCGATATTTATCTGCCGTATCTGGCTCCATCAATGCAATGATCCCCACAGCCCTGGGGGTGTCCTCAAGATAAACACTGATGGTTCTCTTCTGCTGACCATCGAAATTTATCAACACATCCTGATACTTACAGGTGAAATGTTTGGCATTACAGTCATGAAATTGGAAGGTTTCTTCATTGTATTGATCCTTGAGATTGTCTCGCTGCATCTTCTTTAACTCTTCCAGCGAGTCATCGGCGCTACGTCCTGCGGGTAGGCGGAAAGCAGAAATAAAGATGCTATTATCTTCACTTCTTATATCAATGGTTTTATCTGTACGAATGGAAATCGTTTTCCAGTGTCTGTTAGGGACAGTCACGGAAATAGCGGCATTCTCAAACGTATATTGCCATGGGGTGATTATGCGAAACGTATTGCTGATATTGGATAAAAGTAGTACCCCCAATACCCAACAGCACCCGCGAGTAAAACTGGCGAAGTTACGCGTTTTTTTAGCGAATGCGCACAGAATACCTGACACAAGCACGGGAAGTAACAGCGGCCCCAGAAGTACTGCACCGATATACTCGCCAACCATGCCAGGATCTCCAGACAGTAGGTTGCTGTGCTGAAGGTGACTAAGAAAAGCAGTTATTATCCATAGTATTAATAAGATAACGTATCTCATATCAATCCCTTATTATTAACATGCACATCAGATCATTGACGGGCAGAAAGCATCATTTTCATTACTTCTTCTTGATATTCGTC
>ENA-USYV01001728-USYV01001728.1-human-gut-metagenome-genome-assembly--contig:-NODE-1728-length-20000-cov-10.281484_pt1 | contig 20000 bp, 24 predicted proteins | sample MGYA00250066_ERZ773514 | MGnify/ENA primary metagenome ERZ773514 (study PRJEB29103, sample SAMN06112049) | human gut metagenome | biome: human gut; feature: ankylosing spondylitis patient; material... | reverse complement strand
GCTTTCAGCTCACTGTCGCGAGGTGGCGTATATTACGCTTTCCTCTTTCAGAGTCAACCCTGAATTTCAGGATTTTTCTCTTCAACCGAACCGGCTGTTTGTGTGAAGTGATTCACATCCGCCGTGTCGATGGAGGCGCATTATAGGGAGTTCTCCGCAGGCCGCAATAGAAAAATTGCAGAAAAATGACTGACTGCTGCATTCCCCAGCAAAAGCCCGCTTTATACCTTTTTACGCACAGAGTTATCCACAATCATCAATGTAATTTCTGTATTTTTCCCACGGTAACCACTGTCAAAATTGTGATCACCATTGAAAGAGAAAAATTCGCGAGCGTTGCGCAAACGTTTTCGTTACAATGCGGGCGAAAAATAAGGATGCCCCGTTAGGGGCGTTAGCTGAGTTTTTCGCGAAAAATTCAGCTAACGCTCTCTGTAATAGTCAAATCCAGGGGATTTACCATGCAACAACGTCGTCCAGTCCGCCGCGCTCTGCTCAGTGTTTCTGACAAAGCCGGTATCGTCGAATTCGCCCAGGCACTTTCCGCACGCGGTGTGGAGCTGCTGTCTACAGGGGGCACTGCCCGTCTGTTAGCAGAAAAAGGTCTGCCGGTAACCGAAGTTTCCGATTACACCGGTTTCCCGGAGATGATGGATGGACGCGTGAAGACCCTGCATCCGAAAGTACATGGTGGCATTCTGGGCCGTCGCGGCCAGGACGATGCCATTATGGAAGAACATCAGATCCAGCCTATCGATATGGTGGTTGTTAACCTGTATCCGTTCGCCCAGACTGTTGCTCGTGAAGGCTGCTCGCTGGAAGATGCGGTTGAGAACATCGATATCGGCGGCCCGACCATGGTGCGCTCCGCCGCTAAGAACCATAAAGATGTCGCAATCGTGGTGAAGAGCAGCGACTACGACGCCATTATTAAAGAGATGGATGACAACGAAGGATCGCTGACGCTTGCAACCCGTTTCGACCTCGCCATCAAAGCCTTCGAACACACTGCCGCCTACGACAGCATGATTGCCAACTACTTCGGCAGCATGGTTCCGGCTTACCACGGTGAAAGCAAAGAAGCCGCCGGTCGCTTCCCACGCACGCTGAATCTGAACTTCATTAAGAAGCAGGATATGCGCTACGGCGAGAACAGCCACCAGCAGGCTGCCTTCTATATAGAAGAGAATGTGAAAGAAGCCTCCGTTGCTACCGCAACCCAGGTTCAGGGTAAAGCCCTCTCTTATAACAACATCGCCGATACCGATGCGGCGCTGGAGTGCGTGAAAGAGTTCGCCGAGCCGGCATGTGTGATTGTGAAGCACGCCAACCCTTGCGGTGTAGCTATCGGCAATTCCATTCTTGATGCTTACGATCGCGCGTACAAAACCGACCCAACCTCCGCATTCGGCGGCATCATTGCCTTTAACCGCGAGCTGGATGCGGAAACCGCACAGGCCATCATTTCTCGTCAGTTTGTCGAAGTGATTATTGCGCCTTCCGCCAGCGAAGAAGCCCTGAAAATCACCGCCGCCAAGCAGAACGTACGCGTTCTGACCTGCGGTCAGTGGGGCGAGCGTGTTCCGGGTCTTGATTTCAAACGCGTGAACGGCGGTCTGCTGGTTCAGGATCGTGACCTGGGGATGGTCGGTGCGGAAGAACTGCGCGTCGTCACCCAACGTCAGCCGACCGAACAGGAACTGCGCGATGCGCTGTTCTGCTGGAAAGTGGCGAAGTTCGTGAAATCCAATGCTATCGTCTATGCCAAAAACAATATGACCATCGGGATTGGCGCAGGCCAGATGAGCCGCGTGTACTCCGCCAAAATCGCCGGTATTAAAGCTGCCGATGAAGGCCTGGAAGTGAAAGGTTCCTCGATGGCTTCTGACGCGTTCTTCCCGTTCCGCGACGGTATTGATGCCGCCGCCGCTGCGGGCGTGACCTGCGTAATCCAGCCTGGCGGTTCTATCCGTGATGACGAAGTGATTGCCGCCGCCGACGAGCACGGTATTGCGATGCTCTTCACCGACATGCGCCACTTCCGCCATTAATGGAGCAATAGATGAAAGTATTAGTGATTGGTAACGGCGGGCGCGAGCACGCGCTGGCCTGGAAAGCGGCGCAGTCGCCGCTGGTTGAAACTGTTTTTGTTGCTCCGGGTAATGCAGGCACTGCGCTGGAACCCGCGCTACAGAACGTCGCTATCGGCGTAACCGATATCCCGGCGCTGTTGGATTTCGCACAAAACGAAAAGATTGATCTGACCATCGTCGGCCCGGAAGCGCCGCTGGTGAAAGGCGTGGTCGATACCTTCCGCGCCGCCGGGCTGAAAATCTTCGGCCCAACCGCAGGTGCGGCCCAACTGGAAGGCTCAAAAGCGTTTACCAAAGATTTCCTGGCCCGCCATAAGATCCCTACGGCGGAATACCAGAACTTCACCGAGGTAGAACCTGCGCTGGCGTATCTGCGTGAGAAAGGCGCGCCAATCGTCATTAAAGCGGACGGTCTGGCTGCCGGGAAAGGCGTTATCGTGGCGATGACGCTGGAAGAAGCGGAAGCGGCTGTTCACGATATGCTGGCGGGCAACGCTTTTGGCGACGCGGGTCATCGCATCGTTATCGAAGAGTTCCTCGATGGCGAAGAAGCGAGCTTTATCGTGATGGTGGACGGCGAGCATGTGCTGCCGATGGCTACCAGCCAGGATCACAAACGCGTAGGCGATAAAGATACCGGACCAAACACCGGCGGGATGGGCGCTTACTCCCCCGCGCCGGTAGTAACCGATGAAGTTCATCAGCGCACCATGGAACGTATCATCTGGCCAACCGTGAAAGGCATGGCGGCGGAAGGCAACACCTACACCGGTTTTCTCTACGCGGGCCTGATGATCGACAAACAGGGCAATCCGAAGGTTATCGAATTTAACTGCCGCTTTGGCGATCCGGAAACCCAGCCGATTATGCTGCGCATGAAGTCCGATCTGGTTGAGCTCTGCCTGGCAGCCTGTGAAGGGAAGCTGGACGAGAAAACATCCGAGTGGGATGAACGCGCTTCTCTCGGCGTGGTGATGGCTGCGGGTGGATATCCGGGCGATTACCGCACCGGTGATGTGATCCACGGCCTGCCGCTGGAAGAAGTGGAAGACGGCAAAGTGTTCCATGCAGGCACAAAACTGGCGGATGACGAGCAGGTAGTGACCAGCGGCGGGCGCGTACTGTGCGTCACCGCGCTGGGTCATACCGTGGCAGAAGCGCAGAAACGCGCTTATGCCTTAATGACCGATATTCACTGGGACGACTGCTTCTGCCGGAAAGATATCGGCTGGCGCGCTATCGAACGCGAGCAGAACTAACGCGACAGTTTTGCCAATAGCGTTTTGCGCGTGATCCCTAACTGACGGGCGGCTTCGGTTTTGTTGCCGCCCGTTTTCTCCAGCGCCGCCAGAATCACCTCTTTTTCCACTTCCACCAACGGCTGAATATCCTGACTTTGTCCCAGCGGGATCGGCGTACTGGCAATCGCCAGCGGCAGCTCGCGTTCGGAAATATATTCCCCGGTCAGCAGCACCACTGCCCGTTCCACCGCGTTTTCCAGCTCACGAATATTTCCCGGCCAGTCGTAATGAATCAACAGATCCATCGCCTGGGGCGTAAAACCTTTTACCGCCTTGCGATTACGCTCGGCAAAGCGCTGCAGAAAATGGCCAGCCAGCAGAGGGATATCTTCCCGCCGTTGCCGCAGCGATGGTACTTCAATCGCCACCACATTCAGGCGATAGTAGAGATCCTGGCGAAAACGCCCGGCATTCACCTCTGCGGCAAGATCGCGATGGGTCGCCGCAATCAGCCGGACATCAACCGAGATAGTCTGGTTGCTACCGACACGCTGAACTTCGCGCTCCTGAATCGCACGCAGCAGACGCACCTGCATCATCGGCGAGATATCGCCAATTTCATCGAGAAACAGCGTGCCGCCGTCCGCCTCAACAAAGCGCCCTTCCCGGCGTTTATCGGCTCCAGTAAACGCCCCTTTTTCGTGACCGAACAATTCAGATTCCAGCAAGGATTCGTTGAGTGCCGCACAGTTGAGCGTTACCAGCGGTTTTTCGCTACGTGCGCTACTGGCGTGAATCGCCCTGGCGACCAGCTCTTTACCGGTGCCGGAATCGCCGTGGATCAGCACCGTGGCTTCCGATGGCGCGACGAGGGCGATTTCACTGAGCAGGTGTTGCATCGCCGGGCTTTTACCGACCATACCGAACTGGCTGGCAGTCACCGCAGGTGTTTCAGCATCAATACTGTGCGTATGCGCGAGCGCCTTTTCCAGCGTCGCCTGTAGGTTATCGAAATCCAGCGGCTTGATGAGATAATCCAGCGCCCCGGTTTTCAGTGCCTCTACCGCCGTCTCGACGCTGGAGTATGCGGTCATAATCAGTACCGGAATCGCCGGATTTAACGCTTTGATCTCTTTTAGCGTGGCAATGCCGTCCATCTCCGCCATTCGCACATCGCAAAGCACAAGATCAAAAACTCGCTCCCGCACCTGCTCCAGCGCCTGTCGCCCGCTGTTCGCCAGCGCGACGTTATAGCCCCAGCCGCGCAGTAAAGCCTGCAAAATAGTGCAGTGGCTAATGTCATCATCCACCACCAGAATATCGATATTATCGTGCGTCATCCTTGTGGGTCCTTACGCGTAATATTGACCGGAAGACAGAGGGTGAACGTTGCGCCTTTTCCCTCCTGGCTTGCGACCTGAATTGTACCACCGTGTTGTTCAACAATATTATGCACGACCGCCAGCCCCAATCCGGTGCCTTCGGCTTTGGTGGTGAAGTACGGAGTGAAGATGGCTTCAAGCTGACCTGCCGCAATTCCCTTACCGCTGTCGGTAACGCTGATTTTCACGCCCGCGCCGCTTTCGCTGGCCGTCACGCTAATCACACCATGCTGACCAATCGCCTGAATAGCATTGAGATAGAGATTCAACAGGACCTGAGTCAGCCTGTCTGGGTCGGCCTGAATTACCGGTAATGTGTCGTTGGCGGTAAAGCGTAACTGGATCTCCCGGCTGTTTGCATCCTGGCTTACCAGCTGTAATGAGTGGTTAATCAGCGTGTTGAGATCCACCGCCTGCAAAGCCAGATGCGTTGGCTTAACCAGTTCCAGCAACTCGCTTACCACACGGTTTAAACGGTCGGCTTCTTTCGCCATCACCTGCGCCAATTGATGCGCTTCTCCCCCTGCTGGCGCGCGTTCGGCAAAGTATTTCGCCAGCCCTTTAATTGAGGAAAGTGGATTACGGATTTCGTGGGCAACGCCTGCTGCAAGATGCCCCAGTGCCACCAGCTTCTCTTTGCGCTTCATTTCATCCTGCAACAGCTGGCGCGAGCGCAGATAGCGGCGATACCAGAAGAATGACAACACGCTTGCCAGCAAGACCGTCGCCAGGGCGAAGAGGATAATCAGGGTGTTTCTCTGCTCACGATCTTCGGCACTCACAATATTACTGGCGTCGAAAGCGATGAAAATTGCTTGTGGTGTCGCGGCATACTGCTGCATATGGCGCATCCGGTGCATTCCAGCAGCAAACATCGGTTGAAACTGGCGATAAATTTCCAGAACAGGCTCGCCGTCTGCGCTATCGATCCGCCGCCACGCTTCTTCATCTCCCGGATGTAACTGCTGCATTTCCTGCGGGGAATAAAGCTGTTTTCCCACCATGCCGGAGTTGCTATGCATCACGATTGTTCCTTGTTCATCCGTGACCGCAAACCAACGTACTCCAGGCTGCCCGGCCATTTCTTCCAGTAAGGCCTGCTGCTGCGCATGATGCATGCGCATCCCCATGCCGACGCGCGAGCCGGATTCAAGAGCGCGAATAAGTACACTGCCTTTTTCCAGCAGCGTTTGTCTGGCGGCGGCAGTCTCGCGCCCATAATCGCGAATCACCGTCACCGCAAACAGCCCCACCAGCCCAACAATGACCACGGGGAGGATCGCGCTTAACCATTTAGCTAAGGAGTCTTTAGAACGTTGCATAAAACGCATCTTCTTCTTTGCCTGCTCATCCCTTTCTGACAGCAGAAATCATGCCATCTTTTATCAGCGCTTACCCTGCGCTGTAACACAAAGGCTTAAGTTTCAATGAGTAAAAATGACTCGCTACCCGCAGCAGGCGAGTCATTTTTACTCGTTTATCATGCCAGATTACCCGTCATATCAGCGTTTCATCGTTGGCACGGAAGATGCAATACCCGAAGTAAGACAACCACTGGAGGATTAACCATGAAACGGAACACGAAAATTGCCCTGGTAATGATGGCGCTTTCAGCAATGGCGATGGGCTCGACATCTGCATTTGCTCACGGCGGACACGGTATGTGGCAGCAAAATGCCGCGCCTTTGACCAGCGAACAACAGACAGCGTGGCAGAAAATCCATAATGACTTTTACGCTCAAAGCAGCGCACTGCAACAGCAACTGGTGACGAAGCGTTATGAATACAATGCCCTGTTAGCCGCGAACCCACCGGATAGCAGCAAAATTAACGCGGTCGCCAAAGAGATGGAGAATTTGCGTCAGTCGTTAGATGAGTTACGGGTGAAACGAGATATTGCGATGGCTGAAGCGGGTATTCCGCGCGGTACCGGAATGGGTTACGGCGGCTGCGGTGGTGGCGGTCATATGGGTATGGGCCACTGGTAAATCAGAACGTTTTCTCGTTGGGTTGCCAGCGACAGAAATCAGAGTTTGCCACCAACAGTAATTGCGAACCTTCGGGCGCTTCCAGCCATGCCACGCTGACATCAACAGAAGAGCGGCTCTGGCGGCGCTCGATATGCGCTATCGCCTGCGAATCTAAATCAGGTTTAATGGTTTGCCCTTCGCAGGTGGTCACGGTCTGTTCCATCGCATGCCAGCGCCCCTGGCGCAGCACGACTCTCCCCTGACGTAAGGCATCGCTAATCTGGCGGATCTGATCAGCACGATAACGGTATAAATCGATTTGGTCGTTAGAAAGCTGCTGCTTTTCCCCATCGGATTCACGTTGCATAAAGCTCAGATCACCGCGATCGTCAAAACGCGCGCGAATATTCACCGGCGGTTTGCTGTAAACATTGATATTGATGAGCGTGAGGTTATCGCCCTGCCAGCGATACTCTCGCGTCGTGGTATCGCCACTGCGCCACGGGCTAAACACGGCAAGCAGATGCACATTATCGCCGCTGTCTTTTCGCCAGATGCGTACCGCGCCCTGGTCTTCAGCAAATCCACTGGCGGTAAAGGGAGGAAGTGAAGAGTTGTGGCTACAGGCAGTGAGAAACAGCGCACCTGCCAGCATCAATGATCGACGCCAGAAAGACAAAAGGGGTGAAACCACCCCTTCGTTAAAACTGTTCACTGCCACGCAATCTTACTTAACTGCGTCTTTCAGTGCCTTGCCAGAAACAAATGCCGGTACGTTAGCTGCGGCAATTTTGATTTCTTTACCGGTCTGCGGGTTGCGGCCAGTACGCTCAGCGCGGTGGTTCACTTTGAAGGTACCGAAACCAACCAGTTGTACAGCATCGCCTTCTTTCAGAGACTCAGTAATTGCAGCCAGAGTGGACTCCAGAGCAGCTTTAGCCTGGGTTTTGGACAGTTCTGCTTTCTCTGCAATTACATCAATCAGTTGAGTCTTGTTCATAAGTTATCCTTACAATGTGTTTATCGCTTGCTAAGCATCGAGTGCGACGGAAATGCCAGAATAGCACTCTCCTGCATACACGCACCGATAGCCACTTTTTTTCGCCCCCCAAATGTAGACCAGACGGGGGGCGAAAGGGAAGACTCCAGGTACGACAAATCAGGCGTTAAATCACGTTTTCTGGTCTTATTGCTGAAAAATTATACCAATATTGCTCTCACCCGCCTCACGCAGGTCTGCCCTAAGGCCTTTTATCAGCTCGATATCGCGTTCTTCGCACTCAGCTAAAAGTCGGAATATTTCCCACTGAATGTCCCATTCTTGCTCTACAGCTGGGTTTTCTTTAAGCTCTTCATCGCTCATTTCGCGACCAGCCTGAGTCATTTCCAGCATCGCAACGGTCGTGATGGAGGTCTTACTCACTTCCACCGCGTGTTCGAGCGTTTCACCACTCAAACGCGAATGGACCAGTTCACTTAACGCCACGCAGGCATCGATTGCCGGATAAACGCCGTACAGATCGAAATCGTCGGCTGAAGGAATCGCTTCTTCAAATTTCTCCAGTTGGCTGTCGAAATTTACTTTTGCGTCTTTAACGGTCAGCGTTTCCCAGATGAGATCGAGAATGCGACGGTAAATTTGCCCATCACCAAAACCGGTTTGCTGGCAAAACATGGCGTAATTGGGGTACATGCGTTCGCATAAGCAGGCCATGAAAGTGACATGCTGCCAGCTTTCCAGGCGCTCCAGACGCAGATGAATTGGGTTTTGTAACATGTTGAGTTCTCAAATACGGAAATTATCCGCAGTTTACCTGAATTAGGGCTGATTTGCTGTATAGCGCACGAACGCCGGACGTTCCGAGGCCACCGCGTCCGCCCAGCGCGTTGGCTCCGGCAGACGATAGCCTTTCATGCAGCGTTGTACCCACGCCAGCGCGCTGTCCACGCTGACCCGATGGCCGGTAGCGATAAACAACGGGTTACAGCGCGCTTTGCTGCGCCAGACCCAGGCCAGCTGCTCGCCTTTATCCATCAGTGGGGCCAGCGCGCCCGGTTCGCTGGAGAGCGGTTCGAATTTACCGCAGAGCCGTTTTTTCGCCACGCCAATGGTCGGCACATCCACCAATAAGCCAAAATGGCTGGCGACGCCAAGACGGCGAGGATGCGAGATCCCATGACCATCGACAAACACTAAATCCGGCTTTTGCGACAGCATCTCCCACGCTGCCAGCAGCGCAGGATATTCGCGGAAGGAAAGAAAACCTGGAATGTAAGGCATGGTGGTGGCGATGCGGGCAACTTTATACTCCACCAGCTCAAGCGAGGGATATTTCAGCAGCACCATCGCCGCTCGCGTCACTTCTCCGCCCTGCTCAAACCCGACATCGGCTCCGGCGATCAGATCCGGTGGATCTTTATCGAGTCGATCCTCGCGGATCACAGAAGAAGCCAGTTCGATTTGTTGAGCGCGTAATGACGCGAGATCCATAATCACTCCTTAGCGGTGATATTGTTCAGACAGTCGATGCACTGCCTCCACGAACACGCCAGCATGTTCTGGCGGCACATCCTGATGAATGCCGTGACCAAGGTTAAAGACATGACCTTCGCCGTGACCGAAACCTGCAAGTATAGTCGCTACTTCTTCTTCAATGCGGGCAGGCGGCGCGTACAGCATCGACGGATCCATATTACCCTGCAACGCGACTTTATTGCCCACACGGCGGCGCGCATCGGCGATATCCGTTGTCCAGTCGAGGCCCAACGCATCGCAACCGGTTTCTGCCATCGCTTCCAGCCACTGTCCGCCGCCTTTGGTAAACAGCGTGACCGGTACGCGGCGACCGTCGTTTTCACGCAGTAAACCATCAACAATTTTATGCATGTAATAGAGCGAGAACTGTTGATAATCGCGCCCGGTAAGCACGCCGCCCCAGGTGTCGAAAATCATCACTGCCTGAGCACCGGCTTTAATCTGCGCGTTCAGATACAGGGTGACGCTTTTCGCCAGTTTATCGAGCAGAGCGTGCAGCGCCTGCGGATCGGCATACATCATTTTTTTGATCACGGTGAAGGCTTTGCTGCTGCCGCCTTCCACCATGTAGGTCGCCAGCGTCCACGGGCTGCCGGAAAAACCAATCAGCGGCACTTCGCCTTTCAGTTCGCGGCGAATGGTACGCACCGCGTTCATCACGTAACCCAGCTCATCTTCCGGGTCCGGAATTGGCAGTTTATCGACGTCAGCTTTGCAGGTGACTGGCGAGGTAAAACGCGGACCTTCTCCGGCTTCAAAATAGAGCCCTAACCCCATCGCGTCCGGCACGGTGAGGATATCGGAAAAGAGGATCGCCGCATCCAGCGGGTAGCGACGCAGCGGTTGCAAAGTCACTTCGCACGCCAGCTCGGCGTTTTTGCACAGCGACATAAAATCGCCCGCCTGGGCGCGCGTGGCTTTATATTCCGGTAGATAGCGACCCGCCTGGCGCATCATCCATACTGGAGTGACATCAACGGGCTGGCGCAGCAGCGCCCGCAGATAACGATCGTTTTTAAGTTCGGTCATTTTGGCTGTTCCTTAGTGCGTCAGGCGGTCAGTGTATCATCACTCATACTCTGCCCGACACATCGCCACAGTATCTTCTATCAGACGGCGCGCTACGGTGCCGGGCGGCGGGAGTAACGGCAAATCGTCATAGCGATACCAGTTCGCCTCAAGCAATTCTTTCGGGTCGATCACGATGTCGCCGCTGTCATATTCCGCCATAAACGCGGTCATTAAAGACTGAGGAAACGGCCACGGCTGGGAAGTCACATAACGCAAGTTTTTAACTTTAATTCCGCTCTCTTCCATCACTTCCCGCGCGACCGCCTGCTCGAGGGTTTCGCCCACTTCGACGAATCCGGCAAGTACCGTATGGACACCGTTACGATGGCGGGTATGCTGGGCGAGGAGGATCGAATCATCGCGACGGATGGCAACAATAATGCAGGGGGCGATTTGCGGGTAGTAACGCTCACGGCAATGGCTGCACAGCATCGCCCATTCGGTTTTGCTCGGATACATTTCATGCCCGCAGTAACCACAGTATTTATGCGATCGGTAAAACTCCGCCAGTTGTACGCCTCGTCCGGCCAGTTGAAACAGCCCAACATCGAGATCAATGACCTGACGTACCGACCCCATATCGTGACGCCGCTGCTGTTGTACTAACCAAACAGGTTCCCCCTGCCATTCGCCGATTTGTAGTGCGCGCTGACCCACAAGATCGAAATTTGCCGCTTCGCCATATGGCAATTCTCCCTTCGGCAACCATAATTTTTGTTCATGGCTGACGACCCACCAGCCGTGATCTAATTTTTCAATTATACGATCCATAGCTCTTGCACTACCTTTGCATCACTGGCATGTTTAACATGGTTTTTACATTTCTCACTGAGCAGTTTTTGAATACAAACTTGCGGAGTCAATCATGCTTAACCAGCTCGATAACCTGACGGAGCGCGTCAGAGGAAGTAACAAACTGGTTGATCGCTGGCTACATGTACGTAAGCATCTGCTCGTGGCTTACTACAATCTGGTTGGCATTAAGCCTGGCAAAGAATCGTACATGAGGCTAAACGAAAAAGCCCTTGATGATTTTTGTCAGAGCCTGGTCGATTACTTGTCTGCCGGACATTTCAGTATTTATGAGCGCATTCTTCATAAGCTGGAAGGCAACGGGCAACTCGCGCGCGCCGCGAAGATTTGGCCGCAACTCGAAGCCAATACTCAACAGATTATGGATTACTACGATTCCAGCCTGGAAACCGCCATCGATCATGATAATTACCTTGAGTTTCAACAGGTTTTATCTGACATCGGCGAGGCGCTGGAAGCGCGCTTTGTGCTGGAAGATAAGCTGATTCTGCTGGTGCTTGACGCCGCCCGCGTCAAACATCCTGCTTGAGTTCTGCGCTGTTAACGCGTAATTTACATTCAACGCCCCGTTTGTGGGGCTAATTTCTTGTCGGAGTGCCTTAACTGGCTGAGACCGTTTATTCGGGATCCGCGGAACCTGATCAGGCTAATACCTGCGAAGGGAACAAGAGTTAATCTGCTATCGCATCGCCTTTGCGGCGATCGTCTCTTGCTTCATCCGTCGTCTGACAAGCCACGTCCTTAACTTTTTGGAATGAGCTATGTCTGCAACAAAACTGACCCGCCGCGAACAGCGCGCCCAGGCCCAACATTTTATCGACACCCTGGAAGGCACCGCCTTTCCCAACTCAAAACGCATTTATATCACTGGCACACAACCCGGCGTGCGCGTGCCGATGCGTGAGATCCAGCTTAGCCCGACGCTAATTGGCGGCAGCAAAGAACAGCCGCAGTACGAAGAAAACGAAGCGATTCCGGCCTACGACACCTCCGGCCCGTATGGCGATCCGCAGATTGCCATTAACGTGCAGCAAGGGCTGGCAAAACTACGCCAGCCATGGATCGATGCGCGCGGCGATACCGAAGAACTTACCGTGCGCAGTTCCGATTACACTAAAGCGCGGCTGGCAGATGATGGCCTCGACGAGCTACGTTTTAGCGGCTTATTAACGCCAAAACGCGCCAAAACAGGACGCCGCGTCACCCAACTGCACTACGCCCGCCAGGGCATCATCACACCGGAAATGGAATTCATCGCCATCCGCGAGAATATGGGCCGCGAGCGCATCCGTAGCGAAGTTTTACGCCACCAGCATCCGGGAATGAGCTTTGGCGCACGTCTGCCGGAAAATATCACTGCGGAATTTGTCCGTGATGAAGTTGCTGCCGGACGTGCGATTATCCCGGCCAACATTAATCATCCGGAATCGGAGCCGATGATTATTGGCCGTAACTTCCTGGTAAAAGTTAACGCCAATATCGGCAACTCGGCGGTCACCTCTTCCATCGAAGAAGAAGTGGAAAAGCTGGTGTGGTCTACGCGCTGGGGAGCGGATACGGTGATGGATCTTTCCACCGGCCGCTATATTCACGAAACCCGCGAATGGATTTTACGTAACAGCCCGGTGCCGATTGGTACTGTGCCGATCTACCAGGCGCTGGAGAAGGTTAACGGGATCGCCGAAGATCTTACCTGGGAAGCGTTCCGCGACACGCTGCTGGAACAGGCCGAGCAAGGTGTGGATTACTTCACTATCCATGCGGGCGTACTGCTGCGCTATGTGCCGATGACCGCGAAACGCCTGACCGGTATCGTCTCTCGCGGCGGTTCGATTATGGCGAAATGGTGCCTCTCCCATCATCAGGAAAATTTCCTCTATCAACACTTCCGCGAAATTTGTGAAATCTGTGCCGCTTATGACGTTTCGCTGTCGCTGGGCGACGGTCTGCGCCCCGGTTCTATTCAGGACGCCAACGATGAAGCGCAGTTTGCCGAGCTGCATACGCTGGGCGAACTGACCAAAATTGCCTGGGAATATGACGTGCAGGTGATGATTGAAGGCCCAGGCCACGTGCCGATGCAGATGATCCGCCGCAATATGACCGAGGAGTTAGAGCACTGCCACGAAGCGCCGTTCTATACCCTCGGGCCGCTGACTACCGATATCGCGCCGGGCTATGACCACTTCACGTCGGGGATTGGCGCGGCGATGATCGGCTGGTTTGGCTGCGCGATGCTCTGTTACGTAACGCCGAAAGAGCACCTGGGTCTACCCAATAAAGAAGACGTTAAGCAAGGGCTTATCACCTATAAGATTGCCGCCCACGCTGCCGACCTGGCAAAAGGGCATCCGGGCGCGCAAATTCGCGATAACGCCATGTCGAAAGCCCGCTTCGAATTTCGCTGGGAAGACCAGTTTAATCTGGCCCTCGACCCGTTTACCGCCCGCGCTTATCACGATGAAACCCTGCCGCAAGAGTCAGGTAAAGTCGCCCATTTTTGCTCCATGTGTGGGCCGAAATTCTGCTCGATGAAAATCAGCCAGGAAGTGCGTGATTACGCCGCCACGCAAACTATTGAAATGGGAATGGCGGATATGTCGGAGAACTTCCGTGCCAGAGGCGGAGAAATCTACCTGCGTAAGGAGGAAGCGTGATGTATCAGCCTGATTTTCCTCCTGTACCTTTTCGTTCAGGACTGTACCCGGTGGTGGACAGCGTACAGTGGATCGAACGTCTGTTGGATGCAGGCGTACGTACTCTCCAGCTACGCATCAAAGATCGGCGCGATGAAGAGGTGGAAGCCGATGTCGTGGCGGCAATTGCGCTGGGCCGCCGCTATAACGCGCGATTGTTTATCAACGATTACTGGCGGCTGGCGATCAAGCATCAGGCGTATGGCGTCCATTTGGGGCAGGAAGATTTGCAAGCCACCGATCTCAATGCCATCCGCGCGGCAGGCCTGCGGCTGGGCGTTTCGACACATGACGATATGGAAATCGACGTCGCGCTGGCAGCACGCCCCTCTTATATCGCGCTGGGACATGTGTTCCCGACGCAAACCAAACAGATGCCTTCTGCACCGCAGGGGCTGGAACAGCTGGCACGGCATGTTGAGCGACTGGCGGATTATCCCACCGTGGCGATTGGCGGTATCAGTCTGGCACGCGCGCCTGCGGTGATAGCAACGGGTGTCGGCAGTATCGCCGTCGTCAGCGCCATTACTCAAGCCGCAGACTGGCGTTTGGCAACGGCACAGTTGCTGGAAATTGCAGGAGTTGGCGATGAATGACCGTGACTTTATGCGTTATAGCCGCCAAATCCTGCTCGACGATATCGCTCTGGACGGGCAGCAAAAACTGCTCGACAGCCAGGTGCTGATTATCGGTCTGGGCGGGCTGGGTACACCTGCTGCGCTGTACCTGGCGGGCGCTGGCGTCGGGACGCTGGTACTGGCAGATGACGACGATGTGCATTTAAGCAATCTGCAACGACAAATCCTCTTTACCACTGAAGATATCGATCGCCCGAAATCGCAGGTCAGCCAACAGCGACTGACACAGTTGAATCCCGACATTCAACTGACAGCATTACAACAACGGTTAACGGGTGAGGCGTTAAAAGATGCGGTTGCACGGGCCGATGTGGTGCTCGACTGTACCGACAATATGGCGACTCGCCAGGAGATTAATGCCGCCTGCGTGGCACTCAACACGCCGCTTATCACCGCCAGCGCGGTCGGATTTGGCGGTCAGTTGATGGTACTGACGCCGCCCTGGGAGCAGGGGTGTTACCGCTGCCTGTGGCCAGATAACCAGGAGCCAGAACGCAACTGCCGCACGGCGGGCGTGGTTGGCCCGGTGGTCGGGGTTATGGGCACTTTGCAGGCACTGGAAGCCATTAAGTTATTAAGCGGTATAGAGACACCTGCGGGAGAACTCCGACTGTTCGACGGTAAATCGAGCCAGTGGCGCAGCCTGGCGTTGCGCCGCGCCAGTGGTTGCCCGGTATGCGGAGGAAGCAATGCAGATCCTGTTTAACGATCAAGCGATGCAGTGCGCCGCCGGGCAAACTGTTCACGAACTACTGGAGCAACTCGACCAACGACAAGCGGGCGCGGCTCTGGCGATTAATCAGCAAATCGTCCCGCGTGAGCAGTGGGCGCAACATATCGTGCAGGATGGCGACCAGATCCTGCTTTTTCAGGTTATTGCAGGGGGTTGAAATGTTACGTATTGCGGACAAAACGTTTGATTCACATCTGTTTACCGGCACAGGGAAATTCGCTTCTTCACAACTGATGGTGGAGGCGATCCGCGCTTCCGGCAGCCAGCTGGTGACACTGGCGATGAAACGTGTCGACTTGCGCCAGCACAACGACGCTATCCTCGAACCGCTTATCGCGGCGGGTGTGACCCTGCTGCCAAATACATCCGGGGCGAAAACAGCGGAAGAAGCCATTTTCGCCGCCCATCTGGCTCGTGAAGCGTTAGGCACAAACTGGTTAAAATTAGAGATTCACCCTGACGCCCGCTGGCTGTTGCCCGATCCCATCGAAACCCTGAAAGCCGCCGAAACGCTGGTACAACAGGGATTTGTCGTGCTGCCTTACTGCGGGGCCGATCCGGTATTGTGTAAACGTCTGGAAGAAGTCGGCTGTGCAGCGGTGATGCCGCTCGGCGCGCCGATTGGCTCGAATCAGGGACTGGAAACCCGTGCCATGCTGGAGATTATTATCCAGCAGGCCACAGTTCCGGTGGTTGTCGATGCTGGCATCGGCGTTCCCAGCCATGCCGCGCAGGCGCTGGAAATGGGGGCCGACGCGGTGTTAGTGAATACGGCGATTGCCGTCGCGGACGATCCCGTCAACATGGCGAAGGCATTTCGTCTGGCGGTAGAAGCAGGCCTGCTGGCACGTCAGGCCGGACCTGGCAGTCGCAGTCATTTTGCTCATGCCACCAGCCCACTGACCGGATTTCTGGAGGCATCGCCATGAAAACCTTCAGCGACCGCTGGCGGCAACTGGACTGGGACGACATCCGCCTGCGTATTCTATCACACGAAACTATTACTCCCGGTCTGATACCGCTTTGAACTCCATGCGGATTATTTCCAAAATCGACATATACAACATCATATTTTCTATATTTCTCATATCTTCTTTTCATCAGAACGCCTCCTTAATATTCAGTCCAAGTCTACCCTCATCCACTGTGACGATTATGCCTCCAGCCTCTACAACTTCACAAACCTTCACATACGCATCCAGAAGATTGACTGATACTGCTGCCATATTGGCAATTACTACACCATCAACCTTTTTTCTTCGGATTTTATCCACAATATCGCTCCATTGCCTGTCAACATCTCTTTGAGAAAATCCATGTCTTCTCATTGTTCCAACAATGCAATACTCCTTGTTTTTCACATACTCATGGATATATTTGCTCTGCTTATCTTCCAGATAATCTACTTTCCTAAGTGGTGCTTCGACTGATAAATACTCTATGCATTCTATTGTCTTACGAATTACTTTGTTTTTATTTGCCATACATTCATCTCCTAAACTATCGCTTCCGCATTTTCCAGCATAAAGAGAAAGGAAGCTGTAAAATACGCTCGCTTCTCTTTTTCCATTTTGGCAAGCCTTGTATCGATGGATTTACAATCCTCCCGTTTATTTATCCCAAGAATTGTATTTGCATCAACTTTATAAAGTTCCATTAACACATAAAGACTTTTCATACTGAGATTTCTTCCACCCTGTTCCATCTGAATCAATGTGGAAACGCTTAATCCTGTTACTTCTGATAACCGTGTCAAGGAATACCCTCTATCTTCACGCAGCTTACGGAGTATCGGTCCAACTACATAACCATCATATTTCATCGCTATATCCTCCATCGACCTTTGCCATTTCTCTTAACATCTCTACAGCTGCATCTTCTGTCTCATACTGACCAAGCCACTTCCCACTTGAATCATGTACAACTGTTCCGAATGCAGTCTGTGTAAATCTGCAATCCTTCACAGCCGGGACTTGTTTGTCCCGACCGGAATGATTTTCTGTTGTCGATCTACCAAAGGACTCCGTTAGCATCCAAAGTCCTCTGCATGAGATACAGTAATTGGCACTGGACCGACTTCAAGAGAATAGAGCCATATGCCCATATCTGTGATGGTCTTCACAAATTCCTCCAGATCATAAATGTCATCGGTGATCTCATTCAGGCTTCTGACTACTACAACCTCAAAATCTTCCTCTTTAAGTGTTGCAAAGAAAGCATTCAGTGCTTCTCTGTCATAGTCCCTTGTCATTGAGCGATCACAATACGCATCATTTATTATTACTCCATTAGGTATTGCCTGATCACGCATACTTTCAACCATCTGGACTACATTGAGTTCCGCTCTGCGTGACTTTACAAATGCAATACCCTTTGCAAGCTCCTGATTATCTGTACCTTCGTTTCCTACTAAGTTAAAATCTCTTTTTTTCATTTTGTTATCTCCTTTACGATTTCGTATTGGAGAGTTTTGGCGCCTCCACTCTCGTGGTGTGCTGTATCTCAAGCACAAGTATATTGTAATCTGCCACACCTTAATTGCCGACCGTGTACAGGCGACAATTATGTCGTGTAAACACGACAATCACTTTTCAACTGACACGCTTTTCATTGCTTTCATCATTGCAAGACACTGTCTTATCTGCAATTCATCCATATCTGAAAGAACATCCATTGCCTCAGATAATAGTTCCGACTTTTCTTCATTCTTTCCATACATTATGAAATCAACAGATACACCAAGTACGATTGCTAGATTATCTAATGTCTGTGTCTTAAAATCTCCACCATTTTCAATCGCAGATAATGCTTGTCTGCCTATACCTACTCTATGAGCTAACTCATCCTGTGATAATCCTATCTCCTTTCTTCTATCAGCAATTCGTATTCCTCTCTCATAATCCTTTTCTCTTGTCTGTGCTTTACTGCTCATAAATCCTCCTTGCCGCCCTTGGAAACGAACAAGTCGGATTACCTTTACAGCACAAAAAGACGCACGAGGAAACCAGTATCATAAATACTGTTCGTTTCCCCTGCGTCTCTGGTGCTTCCATCTTTTGATGTGCCCTTATCAGGTGGGCTATAATTTAATTTTCAATCGTTATATTCTGAAAGTTCCATTCTCAGAATGTTCCTTCATCATTCCCTCGGAATACTTCTTGAGTATCATCACTCGCTTGCATCTGTCACACTTAATTCCAATATTCTGAAGTGCTACAGCGGAATCATCACCGCATACAAAATATTCCATCATTAACTTGTTGCATTTTTTACATCTAATTTCTATAACATTTTCTTTGTTCAATTCAGTTCGCTCCTTATTCATACAAAATCATCAATCTACAATTCTGTACTCGTAAAGGAAAGGGAAATCACCTTTGCAAGCCTTTTGCCGGGAGTTCCGATGAATGTCTGCACATTCCCCGGCTTTGCTGATCTAAAGCCAACTGATATGAATTGTGCTGTCAGCACACAATCACATCAGGCTCCGGCTCTTTCCATAAACCACATATTGTTATCTTCATAGAAAAGGAATATTTCCTTTCCATCTACCACACAGGTATAACGCTCTCCAACTCCACCAGCCCTTGTACTGGCTGCTCTGCGCTTGTCTTTTACTCGTGTAATCTCATACTTTCTGCCATCTTCCCATGTTATCTCTTTGGGAATGAGCAGTCCGTCCTTTGAAAACTCTGCAAGTACATCAACATATACCTTATTGCTCAATGTAATCACCTTCCTTACAAGATTGCTATTGCTCTGGAAGCATCCATCTTCCTTGCTATATAGCCTTTTTCTTCTAATATTTTCAGATGTGCATAAACACTTGAAGTCGATGCCACCCCTACCATCTTGCATATCTCCCTGATAGTAGGAGCATAACCATTCACACGCTGATATTGCATAATGCTTTCATACACATTCTGCTGCTTCTCCGTCAATGGTGCTCTGTCTACCAGATCAATTCTTGCTGCTTCGCTCATGTTCCGCCTCCCTCTTTTTTACTCTATCGCTACTCGTAGTGCAGCTCAATTCCGCTTCGCTTCATTTCGCTCACGGCAGTCGCCGTATCAGATAACCAAGTCCCATATGTTTATGTGCAATCACAACACATCTGTGCCTTGATTATCTGGCACTTCTCGTTGCTAACCTGAAAAGTACCCATGTGGATGTACTGTGTGTTCTTCTTTCGCATTGACTGCCGACAAAATCCTGTCCCGGTACATGAGTCCCCTCTGGATACTGTAAAATCCAAATCTTTTGCGTATCTCATCCACCGCCGAATCCATCTTCATCTGCTTTTCACGCTTCTCCACACTTGAGAACAAATCAATTTGTTCCCAATAATTATCTGTTACTAAGTCTGCACCTCGGACACCAACACTACGGATTGGCTTGCTCCAGTTATAGTTTTCCTTAAATATCTGATAAGCATATGCAGCTATCTCTCCAGTGATGTTTGTTGCATGGTCAATCTTTTTCTGACGGGTAAAAGAGAATAACTCATTATCTCTGACACTTATCTCAACCACTCTGCACCGGAATCCATTCTCACGAAGTCTTGCTGCAACACTCTCAGCCAGAATATAAAGAACAATCTTTACATCCTCATCGCATACTAAATCCTTTGGTGTCGTTGTGCTGTTTCCCACCGATTTGATTGGAGCGTGGGTATTCTCCAGCTTGACAGGTGAATCATCATAGCCATTAGCAAACGACCATAAGATACTGCCCATCTTTCCAAGGTGACTGTTAAGCACATCTTCATCTGCCCTTGCAAGATCACCTATGGTTTTGATACCAAATAATGCAAGCTTTCTGTTCGTA
>ENA-USYV01001713-USYV01001713.1-human-gut-metagenome-genome-assembly--contig:-NODE-1713-length-20182-cov-11.787913_pt1 | contig 20182 bp, 18 predicted proteins | sample MGYA00250066_ERZ773514 | MGnify/ENA primary metagenome ERZ773514 (study PRJEB29103, sample SAMN06112049) | human gut metagenome | biome: human gut; feature: ankylosing spondylitis patient; material... | reverse complement strand
GCCGTACCAGTGTCATATACAGCGTGACGGTACAGATCAACGTGGAAGATGAGGAGGACAGCTTAAGTGCCAACGAATCCGTCACCGTAGTCTTCGGCATGACGGAGGAAGAGATCGAGCAGTTACAGCAGAGACAGAGCATGCAGGGAGGACAGACACAGTCATGAAATTAAAAAGACCACATTTTGAAAAACTGAAATCCCTCACAAAGAAACAGAAGAAGCTGATCCTGGCGGGGATCGCACTGCTTCTGCTGATCCTGGCAGCCTGCTACACGGTGTTCATCGCACCGTTACTTCAGAAAGAACAGTGGATCTACAAGGAAGAGACCGTGGAGCGTGGTACTTTAAAGGTAGGTGTTACTGAGAGCGGCTCTCTGGAATACAACACAAAATCCATAGATTACGATCTGGATCTGGACGTCAGTGACGATGACGAGGATGACAGTGAGGAAGATGACGATGATACCGTACAGAAATATCTGAAGATAGAGGAGATCTATGCTGCCAGCGGGCAGCGTGTCACCGAAGGCGAGGAACTGCTGAAATTCACGGAAGACAGCGTGGAGGCGGTTCGGGCGCTGTTGCAGAATGCGGTAGTGGAGGCGCAGGCAGACTATGCGGAGGCAGAGAGTACCTATGAATTGTCCCTGCTGGAAGCCCAGACCGACTACGATACCCAGAAGATCAGTGCTTCCTATGCGGCATCCATCCGCAATACTTCCGGGACCAGCGTGACGAACAAAGTGGCATCTCTGCAGGTACAGCTGGAGCAGAAGCAGGCGAATACAGCTTCTCTGCAGGAGAAGCTGACAGAAACTCAGGAAGATTATCAGGATGCATTGGAAGATTATGAAGCGGCAAAAGAAGGTTATGAAGGCGCCGGAACCGATAATACAGTGAATTTTATGACGATCCAGAATGGTTATCTCAGTGCCAGATCCAAATACCAGCAGGCAAAATCAGCGTTGACGCAGGCAGAGGATGCTTTATCGGAGAATGAAAGTGCTATTACCGATCTGCAGAACCAGCTGGCAGCGGCACAGGCAAAGCAAAAAATCGATAAGCTGGATACAGAAGAGACCTATCAGGAAGCGGTGATCACCGGGCAGAATGCCCAGACCACTTACAACGCTGCTGTGGAAGATCTGAAGGAGACCTTACAGGAAGCGGAAGAGACGAAAGAAAAACGTGAAGAACAGTTACAGGCCTTTGAAGATTTCGTCGGAAGTGATGGTATTCTCTATGCCACAGAGGATGGTGTGATCACAGAGGTCAGCTACGAAGCGGGAGATCGCCTGACGACGACAGGAGCTCTGTTTTCCTATGCAACGTCGGATGACATGAGAATCTCCGTGGATGTGACCCAGGAGGATATCGTGGACCTGCAGGTAGGAGATGCGGTAGATATCACCTTTACGGCATACCCGGAGGATTCCTATACCGGAAGCATCCTCTCCATCAATACCACGGCTACTTCCGATTACAGCAACACGGTAAGCTACACTGTGGAGATCAGCGCGGAAGGCGCGTTGGAGAAGCTGTATGGGGGAATGACCGCAGATGTCATTTTCGTAACGGAAGAAAAAGAGGATATTCTTTATGTGTCCCGTAAGGCCATTGTCGAAGAAAACGGCAAAACTTATGTATATCGAAAGACAGCACTGGGAGGTAAGGAACTGGCGGAGGTAGAGACCGGTATTACCAACGGTGTGGACATTGAGATCCTGTCAGGACTGGAAGAGGGCGATACTATTTACCTGGCAAGTAAGGTCAGCTCTGAGGCAGAGGTAAAGAGCACGCAGGAGGATTCCGGCAGCAGTGCTGATACCACAACCGGCAGTGATATGGAACTTCAGGAATTCGATGAATCCCTTATGCCAGAGGATATGCAGATGCCTTCCGGAGGAGCAATGCCCCAGGGTGGTCCCGGGGGTGGTGATTCCGGCAGCTTCGGCGGCGGAATGCCGGGCGGTCCCGGAGGACAATAAATCAGGCGGATGGAGCAAATGTTGAGAAACAGACAGGAATGATTGGGAACAGTTATGAAGCAGAATGAAAATGGGAAAAAGATCAAAGAAAATATAAGAAATCAAATGCGCCGGATTGGATCATGGAAAAGCTGGTCGAAAAGACGCAAGCTCACCACAGGTGTCTGTGGTGTCTGTGTGATCGCTGTAGTGGCTGGTGCCATTGGTCTCTCCGGTGGTTCCGACACGGAAGTCATTTATAAAGAGACCACGGTAAAATACGGTACACTGGTCAAAGGTGTGACGGAGAGCGGCTCTGTGGACATCGGTACGGTGGATCAGACCTTTGATCTGGATATGAGTGCCCTACAGAGAACGGATACCTCCGGCAGCAGTTCCTCCGGCGGCTCCTCCGGTAGTACTGCCGGCAGTAGCTCTGGTTCCGGTGGATTTGGCGGCATGAGTGCTTCCGGCGGCGGAGCTCAGGGAGGCTTAGACATGTTTGGTCAGATCTTCAATATGGGCGGCAGCAGCTCCGGCAGCAATGGTGACGATTCTACCCTGACCGTGGCAGAGGTAGTGGTCTCCGTGGGGCAGCAGGTGTCCGAGGGAGATCCCCTGTACCTGCTGGAAGAAGACAGTGTCTCCGATCTGGAAGAGGAACTACAGTCCAACGTAGAGAAAGCAAAAGCAGATCTGGAGGCCGTAGAGGCTGACCAGACCCTGTCCAGACAGCAGGCAAAATATACTTATGACAGCAGCACTGCCTATGGCAGTTATATTGATACCGAATACAGCACCACACTGCAGGAGCTACAGAATGCGGTAGATTCTGCAGCAAGCGCATTGGAGCAGGCGCAGACCAGCCTGGAAGATTACCGGGCACAGCTGGAGGAAGTAACGGCAGCCTATGAGGATGCGGCACAGGTATTGTCGAACTGTAAATACAGCCTGAACAGTACGGACGCAGCAGATGATACCTATGGATATGTCTATTTTGCACAGCTGACGACACAGGCACAGTCTACTGCGGACTCTCTGGAACAGCAGAAGGAAGAACTGGAACAGAAGGTAGAGCAGGCAGAAGAAAATGTGACCACAGCCGAGACCGCTTATAATAAAGCAAAGCGGGAACTGGGGCAGGGAAAACTGACCGCAGCCGAGACAAAAAAACTGCGGACGCTGGCTTACAATACCGCACAGGAGACTTACGATATTGCGCTGGGGTATCTGGAACAGGATCTGTCCGATCAGCAGGAAACCTACGATGAGACTCTGGAAAAATGGAACGAGTTCAGCACTTATATCGATGGTAATGCAGTATGTGCAAGATACAACGGTGTCATCACCGGCGTGGAGCTGGAGGCCGGAGACAAGATCAGCACCGGAACCTCTCTGGTTACCTTATACGATATGGACGAAGTGACCATGACGGTAACAGTGGATGAAGATGATATGACGGATATCTCTCTGGGATCTGCGGCGAATATTGCATTGACGGCATATCCGGAAGATATCTTTACGGCAAAGGTGACGGCTATCGGAGATGCGACATCGGATTCCAGTGGAAACATAACTTATGACGTAACTGTCACATTAGAAGGGGATGTTTCAGGACTGTTCCAGGGCATGACAGGAGATGTGACTTTCGTTACGGAACAAACGGAAGAAGTGTTGTATGTCTCACGCAGAGCCATTATCACAGAGGATGACAAGACTTATGTAAAAGTGAAGACTGCAGATGGCAGCATTGTGAAAAAAGAAATAACGACAGGACTGTCAGATAGTTCTAACGTGGAGATCTCCGGAGATATTGCAGAAGGAGATACCGTATTGATCGAAAGCAGCATTACGAAGTAGAGCGGAGACCTGTGGGAAAGTAAGGTCAATGGAAGGGAAGAAGTAGAATATGAGATTATCCGAAATATTGCGTCTGGTGTGGCTGAACCTGTCACAGAATAAATTCAAAGTGATCCTGACTTCCATCGGTATCGTTGTGGGATCTGCCACTATTATGCTGGTATTGGCAATCGGTACCGGCGGAAAAGAAGAAGTTGCGGAACAGTTCAAGAACCTGAATGCCGGAGCTATTGATATTTCCTGCGACAGCAGTGACAGCGGCGGATTTAGCTTTGAGATGCTGGGAGGAGGAAGTGTTACCGTTACCAATATGGGCGGAGGCCCTGGAGGAGGTTCCGGCGGCGGTACGTCTGGTGGTCCCGGCGGTGGCATGGATTTCGGCGGATTTTTCGGATTCGGACAGGAGGAAGAGAGCAAAGCCGTGACATTGACCAGTGAAGACGGTGATGATCTGGCGACTTTTGTATCGGGAATCTCTGCAACTACGATCTCTTATTCCACTACAGCATCGGTGGAGGGAGGCAATATGACCTCTGCTTCCTATTACACCATTGCCGGTGTGGAGGACAATTATGCTGTCATCAGTAATCTGGAAATGGCCATCGGGGATTTCCTCACAGAAGAAAACAACGAGAGCAAGGAAAAGGTGTGCGTACTGGGTGCCACCGTGGCAAAGGAAATTTTTGGCAGCGCCTACGATGCTTATGACGGTATAGTCTATATTGATGGCCGCCCCTATATAGTATCAGGGGTACTATCCGAGATGGGAACTGTGGCATCCGGCATCAGTCCGGATACGGCGATCTATATACCTTACGAAACCGGCATCAAATACATTACCGGTACGAATATCAGTCCAACCATCACGGTCATTGCGGAGGATGTGAATCAGGTGGATACCGTAATGACGGATGTGGAGAGTGCCTTAAAAGAGAGCTATCCCAATACCACATTTACCATCAGCGATGCCGGAAGCAAGATGGAGGCAGCCTCCGCTTCCAATGAGACTTTGACCTTACTGCTGATCTCCATGGCAGTGATTGTATTTATCGTTGGCGGTATCGGTATTATGAACGTGCTGTTTGTATCCATCAAGGAGCGTACCAACGAGATCGGTATTCTGAAAGCACTGGGCTGTTCCCGGAAGGATATCCTGTTGGAGTTTTTATTGGAGGCAAGCTTTACCAGTCTGGTAGGAGCCGTACTGGGGGTGCTGGTGGCTCTTGGAATTACGCCATTCGTGCAGCTGTTCAACGTGAGAGTGTCCCTGGCGGTACAGGGTGCAGTATTGTCGCTGTTGTTTGGTGTCCTCACCGGAAGCATCTTCGGCTTCTATCCGGCGTATAAGGCATCGAGACTGATCCCCGTAGAAGCTTTAAATCAGGAGTAGTGCGAAAGGTGTAAGGATTATGATGGAAAACGCAATGATCACCATGAAAAATATAAATAAAGGCTATATGCTGGGAGAGGAGCGTCTGCCGATTTTGAAGGACATCAATTTTCAGGTAAATAAGGGAGAATATGTGGCAATCTTAGGCCCTTCCGGTTCCGGTAAGACTACGTTAATGAATATGATCGGCTGTATGGATGTGATGGACAGTGGGGAATATTATCTGGATGGCATGGCAATCCACGAGACCAAGGAGGACGATCTGACCATGGTACGCAACCAGAAGATCGGGTTCATTTTCCAGAACTATCAGCTGATCCCGACCTATAATGTCATGCAGAATATTATCATGCCCCTGCTGATGCGTGGCATGACGCATGAGGAAGCAGAAGAAAAGTGTAAAAATACTATCAAACTGCTGGGGCTGGATCATCGTATCGGACATAAGCCCAACGAATTGTCCGGCGGACAGAAGCAGAGAGTATCCATTGCCAGAGCACTGGTGGGACAGCCGGCGATCCTTCTGGCGGATGAGCCTACCGGCGCTCTGGATCAGACCAGCGGCAAGGAAGTACTAAAGCTGTTCCGGGAACTAAACGATATGGGCAACACCATCGTCATGATCACCCACGACCTGGGCGTAGCACAGTCTGCGAAACGTATCGTGCGTATTGTGGACGGACAGTTACAGGAATAAGGGATAGTCACTCAGCCAACGGGAAAGAGGCTGGGACTGTTCCAGACCGGATTTCAGGGTACGGTCGGCATCCGATTTATTTTCTGCCGGTATTATCAGCAGAAATTCTTTCCCGTCCATAAGTACACCGCAGAATACGGTTTTCAGATCCCGGGAGATAAGAAACATATTTCCCGGGATATTTGTTACAGATTCGGTCAGGCAGGAGTAATAGGGTTCTTCATCGATAAAAGGTGCATAGAATCCCATGTCATCCGCACCTTCCACGAAAAGCCTCTCTCCGTTCATCCAGACATTTCCCGCTATGGCGTCTTCCTGGTTCCCCCAGAGATAATGTAAGGCTTTCCCGTGGATCTCCACCGATACCTGTTCGAAGGTATCCGGTTCCGTCAGACTGACCAGCATTCCGGTTCCGGTATAGTCATAATCCTTTTTGATGGGAGTATGATAATAGCGGATCCCGTAGTCTCCAAGGCAAAATAAGGCAAATACGAGCAGAAAAATCAGAATGCCGCAGAAAACGGTTCTTAATTTTTTATTTCGCATCATGGTTCTTGCCTCCTTTTTATTTTATTATACAATCAGATATCCATACTGGCAATGAGCTGAAACATTTCCTCGGCGGTCATGTGATCTGCGGTGATCACGTATACATAATTGTCAGCTTCATAATAAGCCATGGCGTAACCATCCACATAAGTATATACCGTGGCAATGTGACCGCCGATGACATGTTCCTCTTCGGCATCGTATTCATTGTCTAATACGAGTGTCAGGGCATTATTTGCGGAAATTAGCATTTGCTCCCAGATGAGCTGTTCTCCGGCATTGTTTTCATAGAAAATTTCACAAAAAAGAGGACTGTCTCTTCGGTCTGTCTCTGTATAGCCCTCCGGGATGCAGGTCGGTATCGTAGGAGTGAGTACCGCATCTTTTTCCTCGGAAGAGTAGTTATACTGCGTAGCATCCTCGCGCAGGGTCTTTAGTGTCATGAAAAACTTATCCCGATAGGCATCCACACTTAACGTCAGAACCAGTCCGGCACATACGATACCGGTGAAAAAGATTGCCATGCGTTTTAGGAGCTGTTGTGCACCGGTCAGCACCGGATGGGCTTCCCGGCGGATCACTTTTTGCATTTTTTGTTCAAAACGTTTTGAAAATACATATTCCCGATCAACCTGATTTTCTAATGCTGTTATCATGGCATTGTCCACCACAGGCATATGCTGATAGAGCCATTCATCCGTTACTTCCATGGATCTCATTATTTTCCTCCCGTTTATTCAAAGCTTCCTGTATCATAATCTTTCCCCGGGATAATCGCTGCCGGATCGTTCCTTCGGTGATGTTTAATACTTTTGCGATTTCATCGTTGTCCATATTGCCGGAGTATTTGAGGAGAAATACATCCCGGTATTTTACGGGCAGGCACCTAAGGATGTCCAGTATTCCGTCATCCACATCCGTCTCCGCATAAGTCACCGGGACATTACATTCTTCCAGCTCATCCACATAGATTTCCCGTTGAAATTGATGGTTTCGCTTCCGGTAAATATCTATAGTCGCATTTTTCGTTATGGTAAGCAGGTAGCGTTTCGTCACCGTGGCGTCGATTTCCCCTATTTTTTCCATGTTTTTCGCAATTTTTATAAATGCCTCATGTACGGCATCTTCCGCAAGAAAAGTATCCTTCAGCACATTCAGAGCTACTTTCATCATAAGGTGCCGATAGGTTTCATAGAGAATCGCAAACTTTTGTTTGTCTTCTTCGGCGTCGATCATCATCAGATATATCATTTGTTGTTCCCAGGCCTTTCAATGAGTCATAACGAAGGTTCCTGTTCCTATTGTTACAAAAACGTAAAAATATTTCAATTGCAGGTTTATATGTTTGTCCCAATAGTATCTTTTGGGTAACCGGGGCACTTTATTGTGCCTGCTTTACGGATCCCGGCGATGGGGGATATCACAACATTACAGTGCGATGCCATCGTCAATGCCGCCAACAGTGGAATGACCGGATGTTATGTGCCGAATCATAAGTGCATCGACAACTGCATCCACAGCTTTGTGGGGGTGCAGCTGCGACTGGACTGCGCCCGGATGATGGAAGAACAGGGGCATGAGGAACCCACCGGACAGGCGAAGATCACGAAAGCCTACAATCTGCCCTGCCGTTATGTCCTGCATACCGTCGTAGATCCTATTGTGCAGGGAAAACTGACGGAGAAACATTGCGCATTGCTTCGGTCCTGTTACTTGTCCTGTCTGGAACTGGCATCGGCATACGGGCTGGAAAGTGTGGCGTTCTGCTGTATATCCACTGGGGTATTCTGCTTTCCGAACGACAAGGCGGCGCAGATTGCCGTACAGACGGTACAGGAGTATTTGGAGGAGACTCCTGACAGCAGTGTCAAAAATGTGATCTTTAATGTGTTTAAGAATGAGGATTTGCAGATCTATGAGAGAATTCTTCGGTCGTAGATTTTCGATTACTTTAAATGCAGAGAAAAACTTGCACCCGGCAGATTGCTGTGATACATTGGCTGTAAAAGAAATACAAGAGAGGAAAAGAAAATGGCAGGATATCTGATTAAGGATACCACAAAAGAAGAGCGGGAGCAGATCGTTGCGGAGTCTCTGGGATATATGGAAGCCAACTGTGATGGCTGTACTTCGGGACTGGCGGAAATGTATCAGGCATACATCGACGGGAAGAAGGAGCTTCGGGACATCAACATGGAATTTCATGCAGGTTATGTATCCGGAGAGGAAGTGCCCAGCCGCAGGTCTTGTCCCATGTAATAATAGTGTGCGGGAAAGATGGATTTCCGGCATAAATAAAATGTTATCTGCAAAAACTCTTAGTAACAGAATGCGAAAGGCAGGAAAGAGAAATGCAGATGAGAGACGATCTTGGAATTACAACAAAACTGGAAAATGGCAAGGCTTATCTGGAATTTGCCCTGCCGGAAAAGATAGGGCGTTTGCTGTCCGCTTTACAGATTGAGATCTGGGAAGGTGCGGAGGGCGAACGCCTTGTTTTTCATGGGGAATACTCATCAGAAGAAGCGGATTCCATGACGGCGTTGCTGTTGCGGCCGCATCTCTGGGACGGCATGCGGGATCCCTATGTCTATCTGGTGAAGGCGCAGGGAAGGTTCGGAACCGTGGAGTGTGGAGAAAATATGGGGGGTATAAAGAACGAGGAAGAATCAGATCATGCTGAGGATATAACCGAGGCAGTGGAAGTGTACTGGCAGCAGGAACTGGCAATTTATGACGTGCATGTCATCGATAAAAAGGGAATCTTTCTCAATGAAAAAGAGTTTCTGCCACATGAAGTAGTCTACCGGCTTCCCCCGCAGATCAGTGATGCCGGGACGAGGGTGGAGCAGGTACGAAGAGATCTGGAACGGCTGGTCCGGATGGGGGTAAATGTGATCCGGCTGGAAGGAACCGGGACCGGGGCAGAGGGGGTGAACTGCTCCGAAGTGAGAGCGTTTTACAGCCTGTGCAGAAAGCGTGGATTCCTCACAGGTGACCTGTGGATAAGACCGGAAAAACTCCCGGTGTATCGTGGATTACCCGGAGAAACTACATGCCAAGCACTCCTGGCGGCGGACGGCAGGACGCTGACAGAACGATATTACTATTATCAGGCAAAATGGAGCAGTGAACCGGTGCTCTATCCGGCACTTTCCACCCTGCATCGTCAGAAGAACGGGCTGGTCTCCCTGACAATTTACAGCAATCAGAAAAAAGTGGTGCTCTATGTGGAGGGGGTACTTTTCTTATTCCAGTCGGCCGCATCCGGTGATCCGGAATTCATTTTTGAAGATATTCCTGTGGCGAAGCTGCCGCTGCATCTGGCGGCGGAGGCAGGAAATTTAAGCATTTCGCTGACCGTGACGAAGCTTTAAGGGTTGGGGCTTCACAGATTTTTCACAAATGTTTCACCTTTTCATGACATTTGAGACATATACTGATACCAAAATCGAAAAGTCCGAGACCACATGAGCTTGCTCAGATGTGATTGAGAGACTTTGAGATTTGCCACGATATGAGTACAAAAGTGGGATGATAATCCCACGATGTACGAATAGCGGGCAGGATTGTGAGAGTGCGCAGCACGGAACAATCCGTAGGTATCAGTTCTGGGGACTCGTGGGTATCAGTTACGGGTACCCGTAGATATCAGGTGGGGGTATCACACCATATCCGGGAGGCAAATATGATAGAAGTAAGCAATCTTACAAAAAAATATGGTGACCATATTGCCGTAGATCATCTCTCTTTCCGTGTGGAAAAGGGACAGATTTACGGCTTTCTTGGTCCAAACGGCGCAGGTAAATCCACGACCATGAACATCATCACGGGTTATCTGGCAGCCACGGAGGGCACTGTGACCATCGATGGCAAAGATATCCAAAAAGATCCGGAGGAGGCAAAGCGTTCCATCGGTTATCTGCCGGAGCTTCCGCCGCTGTATGTTGACATGACTGTCAGAGAATACCTGGAATTCGTGGCAGAACTGAAAAAAGTGCCGAAAAAAGAGCGGAAGCAACAGATTGACGAGGTCATGGAAATGACACAGATCACCGATATGCAGCAGCGTCTGATCAAGAATCTGTCAAAAGGTTACAGACAGAGAGTCGGACTGGCGCAGGCAATCCTTGGCTACCCGGAGGTTATTATTCTGGATGAGCCAACGGTAGGTCTGGATCCGAAACAGATCATCGAGATCCGTGATCTGATCCGCAAGTTGGGGGAGAATCATACCGTGATCCTCAGCTCCCATATTCTATCGGAGGTCAGCGCGGTCTGTGACCATATTATGATCATAGCCCACGGTAAGCTGGTAGCCAGCGATTCTCCGGAGAATCTGCAGAAGCTTATGAGTGGTTCCATGGAACTGAACCTGGAAGTAAAGGGAAGCGCCGCTGCGGTGAAGAGTGCATTGCAGGAGATCTCACAGATCGACCGGATCGAAGAGAACACAGAGGCATCCAAAAATGTTGCAAAGCTGAAAGTGATCTCCAAAGAGAATGCAGATATCAGAGAGCAGGTATTCTATGCACTGGCAGATGCAAAGCTGCCTATTTTAGAGATGACCCATGCGGAGAAGTCTCTGGAAGACATCTTCCTGGAACTGACCGAGGATATAGCACCTACACAGTCGGAGAAGCACAAACTATTCTCAAAAAGAAAAAGGCCGGAAATGTCAGATGCTGCCGCACAGCAGACAGAAGCTTCGGAAGAGGAAGCACAGCCCGGAGAAGAGAAAAAAGAAACTGTAACTACAAAGGAGGCGGAATAATATGCTAGCCATTTATAAGAGAGAATTGAAATCCTATTTCCGTTCCTTTATCGGATTTTTATTTATTGCAGTCACCCTGTTTTTTCTGGGACTGTATTTCAGCGTTTATAACCTGATGAACGGATATCCTTATTTTGCGTATGTGGTATCCAGCGTTACCTTTTTATTCATGCTGACCGTGCCGATCCTGACCATGCGTATCCTGGCGGAGGAAAAGCGGAGCAAGACGGATCAGCTGATCCTGACGGCACCGGTGTCCGTAGGCGGCATCGTTATGGGAAAATTTCTGGCGCTGTTAACTATATTTGCCATTCCCGTAGCGATCATCTGCTTTTACCCGCTGATCATGGCGCAGTACGGCAGTGTTCCTATGGGAGAGGCTTACCTGTCGATCCTGGCATATTTCCTTTTCGGAATGACCGCCATTGCCATCGGTCTGTTCCTGTCCTCCCTGACGGAGAGCCAGGTCATTGCAGCAGTACTTACTTTTTTAGTATTGTTCCTGGGATATATGATGGATTCCATCTGCTCCATTATTTCCAGCACCGGCAATCTGTTGACAAAGCTGCTGCGTTGCTTTGACCTTTACACACCATTTTCCAACCTGTTAAATGGCACACTGGATGTATCTTCTATCGTATATTATGCATCCGTTACGGCATTGGTCCTGTTCCTGACGGTACAGTCCATTCAGAAACGCCGATACAGCATGTCCGTGAAGAACTTAAGCTTCAGTGCTTACAGTACCGGTATGATCGCTGTAGCTGTAGCGCTGGTAGTAGTCGTTAATATTATCATGGGCGAGATGCCTTCCGGCTGGACAGCAATCGACATGACCAGCCAGAAGCTGTATTCTCTGACAGATCAGACCGTCGACTATGTGAAAAATATGCAGGATGATGTGACAATCTATGTGTTGGTAAATCAGGACAATCAGGATACCACACTGGGGCAGACTTTGCAGAGATACGATGATCTGTCGGATCATATCACCGTGGAATATGTGGATCCCACCGTTAACCCGATGTTCTATACCCAGTACACCACCGGCAACATCAGCACGAACAGCCTGATCGTGGTCAGCGACAAGCGCAGCAAGGTCATTGATTACAACGATGTCTATGAGTCTTCCTATGATTTTGACTATTCGACCTACAGTTATAACACCACGACCACCGGTTATGATGGCGAAGGACAGATCACCAGTGCACTGGATTATGTGTTAAATGATGATATGCCCAAGGTATATATGACAACAGGACATAATGAACTGAGTTTAAGCAACACTTTTACATCCGCACTGAACAAAGAAAATGTGGATTATGAGACCGTAAATCTGATGGATCTGGATGCTATCCCTGACGATGCGGCCTGTCTGTTCATTAACGGTGCCACCAGCGATTTTTCATCCGATGATAAGGATAAGGTGATCGACTATCTGAACAACGGTGGAAAAGTCATCCTGGTAACCGGTTATACCGATGAGGAGACACCCAATATAGATGCTATCTTAAGCTACATGAATCTGAGCATTGCCAAAGGACTGGTAGTGGAGAATGATTCCAACGGCTACTACAGAAGCCCGTATTATATTCTGCCGACACAGAGCTCTGACAGCTATACCTCCGGTACCTACGGAAAATATCTGTTCCTGCCGTATTCTCAGGGCATCATCGTCCCGGAGGAAGTAAGTACCGACGAGACAGCCACCGGCGATATTACCTATGATGTATTCCTGAGCACCTCCGACAGCTCTTTTGCAAAACAGGATGTTAACAATACACAGGATTTTTCACAGGGTGAAAATGATGTGAATGGTCCCTTCGCATTAGGTGTTGAGGCAGTAAAGACTTTGGATGATGGGGATGCGACACTGATCGTGTACGGTTGTGAGCAGCTGTTCACCGACGATGCCAACTCTGTCGTCAGCGGTGCGAACCTGACCCTGTTCACCAATACGTTCAGTGGAATGGCAGATCATGAGACCTCGGTATCCATTCCGGTAAAAAGCTATGAGGTATCTAATCTGGTAGTGGATTCCGCACAGATTCTGTTGTTGGGACTGCTGGTTACTGTGATACTGCCTATCGGCTGTATGATCGCCGGATTCGTGATCTGGTTCCGCAGACGGAAGAAATAACTGAAAGGCGTGAGATATAGATATGAAAAAGAAACAAAGACAGATGATCGGAATGCTGCTGGCACTGGTGGTGCTGGCGGCAGCATTCTTGGGCATCCGCCAGTATAATAAAAATGCATCGTCTGCGGCTTCCACCACCGAGGATACACAGGAGACGGTGCTGGATGTGAACTCCGATGATATTACCAGCTTCCGCTATGTATATAAGGGAGAGACCTATGCCTTTGAAAAAGAGGATGAAACATGGTACTATGCGGACGATCATTCCCTTAATCTGAACCAGGACCGGATCAAGGCGATGATCCTGAAGGTGGCACCGTTAAAGGCAGATCAGGTGATTGAAAATGTGACGGATATGTCACAGTATGGACTGGCGGATCCGGAGCGTACCATTCAGTACAAGACTGCAGATCGCAGCGTGATCATTAACGTCGGTAATCTGAATTCCATGACCAGCCAGTATTACGTCGCATTTCCCTCTGAAATGAAAGTGTATGTCGTGGCCACCAACGTGGTGACCGGATTCAATTATACACTGGAGGATCTGGTGGAGGTGGAGGAGACCGCTGAAGAGACAGAAAGCACCGAAGCTACAGATACTACGATAACGGAAAGTGAGACAACGGAAACTGCGACGGAGACCGAGAATGTCGAGGCTGAAACCGCAGAAAGTCAAACAGTGGCAACAGAAACTACGGAAACCGTGGAAGCCAAATAAGTATCACAAATAATAAAGACTGCCCCTGCAAAAGAGGCAGTCTTCACTATTGTTAGGGATTCTCACCACGAATGACAATGATGTCATTTAATTTCAACATCGTATCTTTATGAGGCAGAATGGACAGATCCTCCCGCAGAATGAGGAAGATCGTGACCTGTTCTGCCGCTTCCATTTCTTCCACGGATTTGCCGGCGAAGCGTTTATCCACGAAGATCTCGGCGATCTCATGAATATCTGCTTCTTTAATATTAGAGAGACTGCTTTTGCGCTGGTACTGTTCTACAAAACCGGCACTGATGATACCGGTGGGGATAGCCACGGCACCGACACCGAGATAGGCAATACAGATCGCCATGATCCGCCCCAGCGTGGTGATGGGATAGATGTCTCCGTAACCAACGGTGAGTAATGTCGACATGCTCCACCAGATGCCGCTGAAGGCATTGCGGAATACTTCCGGCTGGGAATCATGCTCCACGCTGTACATGCACAGACTGCTGGCGAGCATCAGGATCAGGACGATGAACACGGAGGAAATGATCTGATTGCGTTTTTCATACAATACCGTAGTGATGACATTGAAGGAATCATACCGGGCATTCAGGCGGAACAGATGGAAGATCCTTGCCACCCGCAGCATCCGGAAGATGACCATGCCTGACAGGAAGAAAAAGGGTAAAATTGTCAGCAGGTCGATAATGCCGTCGAAGGAGATCAGAAACCGCAGCCGGGAGCGGAACTCGCTTTTATCAGGATATAGATAGTCTGCAGTCCAGATCCGCAGAATATATTCCACACAGAAGATCAGAATAGTGATAACCTCGATCAAGTGAAATACCGGAAATAAAATAGCAAGCTCATCAAAGGTTTGCAGAAAAGTCACCAGAATATTTGCACAGATAACGATAGCAATAAAAATATCAAAGAGCCGGCTCAGACGGTTACTTTTGTCACCGATCTGGATGATGTTAAATACTTTTTTCTTCATGTTGAATCCTCAATGTTTTTTGGGGCAGCGCCAGTGAATGCTTGTGATTCCATCATACGGAGGTGGAAGAGGAAAGTCAAGAAATGCGGTGACAGAATCCGTCAACTTTCTTAAAAACAGTCATATATTATAGTAAATCCAAATACAATGAAAGGATACAAAAATATATGGCTAGATTTACGAACCAGGCACAGCTTCGCTATGGAAATGAGATTACAAACTCCAATATAGCAGTGGGTGAGATCACGGAGGTATTCTGCAACCAAGACAGCAGTGCGGGATACCTACGGGCAGAATGAAAATGTGACGTATGTGATCAGCATTGTGAACTCAGGAACTACAGCATTTAACGGAATTACAGTAACAGATAATCTGGGAGAGTATTTGTTTAATACCAGAGAACTGACACCTCTGACGTATATTCCGGGGACCGTAAAATACTATGCAAACGGAATTTTACAGGCAACACCGGCTGTAACGGCAGGCCCTCCTCTGACAATCACGGGAATTACCGTGCCTGCGGGAGGTAATGTGACACTTACCTATGAGGCAGAGGTGAACTCTTATGCGCCGCTGGCAGCAGAGGCCTCCATTACGAATACAGCGACGATTGCCGGGGCAGGGGTCACTCCTGTTACTGTGAACGAGACAGTAAATGCGGCAAGCGGACCGCTTCTTACGATCACAAAGTCCGTCAGCCCCGTACCTGTGACAGAGAATGGAACATTGACATATACGTTCCTGATACAGAATCTGGGGAATACGGCAGCGGATGCAGCTACCGGTGTCGTGATCACGGATACCTTTAATCCCGTATTGGAGAATCTGACTGTGAATTTTAATGGAACTGCATGGGCAGAGGGAACAAACTATACGTATGATACGACTACCGGATTATTTACCGGAACTGCAGGAGGTATTACCGTACCCGCAGCAACTTACACCCAGGATCCCGTTACAGGAGCGTGGGGGATCAACCCCGGTGTCAGCACACTGGTGATCTCCGGAACCGTATAAGGGCTGGCGCGCACCTAAGGCTGGCGCCATGCAACCCATTCGCAGTCACTGCGTAACTTGCTCATGGACGGCTGGCGCCGTATAAATCTAAAATAAAAAGTCACTGGAAGTACATAAATGTCCTCCCAGTGACTTTTTATTTTATCCTTGCATGGCTTGTAGCTTAGCCAAAGTATCTCTTTAACAGACCCTCAAATGCCTTACCATGTCTTGCCTCGTCACGAGCCATTTCGTGTACGGTGTCATGGATAGCATCCAGGTTCAGAGCCTTTGCTCTCTTAGCCAGATCAAACTTACCTGCGGTAGCACCGTTCTCGGCATCTACTCTCATCTCCAGATTCTTTTTGGTGGAATCGGTTACGACCTCACCTAACAGCTCAGCGAATTTTGCAGCATGCTCAGCTTCTTCGTAAGCAGCCTTCTCCCAGTACAGACCGATCTCGGGATAACCTTCTCTGTGAGCTACTCTTGCCATTGCCAGATACATACCAACCTCAGAGCATTCGCCCTGGAAGTTCGCACGCAGATCAGCAATGATATCCTCGGGAGCACCCTTTGCTACACCTACTACATGCTCAGCAGCCCAGGTCTTGCCTTCCTCCTGCTTGGTGAACTTGGAAGCGGGAGCGTGACAGATGGGGCACTCTGCGGGAGCCGCATCACCTTCATAAACATAACCACATACCTGACATACATACTTTGCCATAATTTTTTCTCCTTTTCTCTAATGAAATGTTTTGTTTTAGTTTTCTCTTTTTGCGTGTGCTTTATAAGCACAAATATATTATGGAACGAAGCTAGTTTTCATTCAGAAAACTAGGACTCCGTAGCAACCCTGGTACAGGCGGGACAAGAGCCGTAGAAATAAGTGACATGTCCCCGGATCCGGCCGTCAAATCTCTCTCCGGCTGTCTCCATGATGGAATCAATACTATCCATGTCCAGATCAATGACGCTTCCGCATTCCGTACACACGAAATGATAATGTTCGGAAGTATCAGCATCAAAATGGTCAACACCGTCACCGACCCGGAGTCGTAAAATCTCTCCCATGTCCGACAACAGAGTCAGATTACGGTAGACGGTACCAAGACTTAAGTTCGGATCCTGCTGCTTCAGATTAGAATAGATCACATCAGCGGTAGGATGATCCTTGCGTCCCATGAGAAAGGATTTGATCATTTCCCGTTGTCTGCTTCGTTTCAGTGCCATGATAAGCTCCTTTCTCAATAATAGTAATGATTACTGTTTCTTATAAGCTTATTATACATGATGTGAGAATAATGTCAACAGAAAAATGAAAAAATTTTGTTTATATTTTTTTAATGATATTCTTGCTTCCTTTATACACAGGAGGTGGGAATCATGCTATAATGAGCGCAAGTAAAGTATAAAATATAAATTAACACGCGCAAACTTGTGTTACACAGTGTACAGAAGTACACGGCACTAAAGTCACAGAAAGTTTGCAGGTTGCTGAAAGGCAAGAGTAATATGAAATTTAAAACCAGACTTCGTGTAACATTTATAAGTATTATATTACTTCCGCTGTTGCTGACGATCATGGCGTTTGTGATGATTGCTATTTACCTGATGAATTACTCTCAGGGTCTCAGTTTGACGGATATTGATTATTCCATGATGTCGGAGAATTTCAGGGAATTCACCAACACCACGGATCAGGCGTATTATGTGCTGTTGGACCAGGCGAAGGAAGACAGTAGCAGGCTGGAAGATAAAGAATATCTGGATCATATCAATGAGGAGGTATCGCGGAAGTCTACTTACATTATTGTAAGAAAAGGTGATAAGCTGTATTATGCCGGCAATGAAGAAGCCGCACAGCAGATTTTTGAAAAACTGCCTGCCTATGGTGACGAGAATCTGTCGGATGACAGCGGATATTTCTACAATGAACTGGAGAAGTATGTAAAACAGATTGATTTCACCTTCCGGGATGGAACACCGGGCAGCGTATTTATCGTCACGAAGGTCAATTCGCTGATCTCGAGACATCTGCTGATCGATATGTTCGTGGCGATCATTGTGATCCTGATCTTCACCAGCCTGATGCTGACCCAGTGGATCCACAAGGGCGTATTTGAACCTATCAATGAGCTGAATGTGGCAATGCGCAAGATCAAGGAAGGCAACTTTGATTATGTTCTGGAGACGGATGCCAAGGGGGAGATCGGTGATCTCTACCGCAATTACGAGGATATGCGTCTGCGGCTGAAGGAATCCACAGAAGAGAACATTCAGCATGAGAAGCAGAACAAAGAGCTGGTCAGCAATATTTCCCATGATCTGAAGACCCCTATCACAGCCATTAAGGGTTATGTGGAAGGAATCATGGACGGTGTGGCAGATACGCCGGAGAAGATGGACAAATACATCAAGACCATCTACAATAAAGCCATTGATATGGATCGTCTGATCAACGAGCTGACCACTTATTCCGGAATTGATAATAACCGGATCCCGTACAATTTCCACCGGATCAACGTGGCGGATTATTTCGGCGACTGTGTGGAAGAAGTCGGACTGGATCTGGAGCAGCGGGGTATCAAGCTGAACTATTCGAATCTGGTATCTCCTGACACAGTTGTCATTGCGGATCCGGAGCAGATGAAGAAGGTCATCAATAATATTATCAGTAACAGCGTAAAATATATGGACAAGCCTGACGGGCATATTGATATCCGTATTCTTGACGAAGTGGATTCCATCCGGGTAGAGATCGAGGACAACGGCAAGGGAATCGCACAGAAGGATCTGCAGAAGATCTTCGAGCGGTTCTACCGCACGGATGCTTCCCGGAACTCGGCCCAGGGCGGCAGTGGCATCGGATTATCCATTGTTAAAAAAATTGTTGAGGATCATGGCGGTTATGTATGGGCGACTGCCAAAGAAGGGGAAGGAACCTGTATGCATTTTGTATTGAGAAAATATATCGAGCTGCAGCCGGGTGGAACCAAGTAATGAATAAGGAATGAAACAGAATTGGCATGATAACCGATAATACAAGGACATTCTGTAAATGGAGGATAAATAATGAGCAAGATTTTAATTATTGAAGATGAAGTAGCAATTGCCGATCTGGAAAAGGATTATCTGGAGCTCAGTGATTTCAAGGTCGATATCTGCAATACCGGCGATGAGGGACTGAAGACCGCACTGGCAGGCGATTATGATCTGATCATTCTGGACCTGATGCTGCCCGGCATGGACGGCTTCGAAGTATGTAAGAAGATCCGCGAGGAGAAAAATATTCCCATTCTCATGGTATCTGCGAAGAAGGATGACATTGATAAGATCCGTGGCTTAGGTTTGGGGGCGGATGACTATATGACCAAACCTTTCAGCCCCAGTGAGCTGGTAGCCCGCGTGAAGGCGCACATGGCCCGTTATGAGAGACTGGTGGGAACCAACCAGAAGCAGCAGAATGATATCGTGGAGATCCGTGGTATCCGTATTGATAAGACTGCCAGACGTGTCTATGTGGACGGGGTGGAGAAGACGTTTACGACCAAAGAGTTTGATCTGTTGACGTTCCTGGCGGAGCATCCGAACCATGTATTTACCAAGGAAGAATTATTCCGGGAGATCTGGGATATGGATTCTATCGGTGATATTGCCACCGTTACCGTGCATATCAAGAAGATCCGTGAGAAGATTGAAAAAGATACTGCAAAACCTCAGTATATCGAGACCATCTGGGGTGTGGGCTACCGATTTAAAGTATAAAAGAAGAAAAATAAGATCAGAAGAGAACTCCTATGATGGATTCGGCAACAAACTGTCTCCAATAGGAGTTTTTTATCTGAAAGTGTGTTATAATCATAACATTGCGGATTGCACCCGTGAAATTTGATTAGCGATTCCACTGATGAGATAAAGCATCGGCGGAATGGAGTGTGTTATGAACAGTAAAAAAATAATACAGTTGTCTACGACACAGAAGATCATGCTTAGCTTTCTGTGTGCCATATTAGTGGGTAGCTTCCTGCTGGCATTACCCATCAGTTCAGCTACCGGAGAAGCGGTTCCTTATATAGATGCTTTATTTACGGCTAC
>ENA-USYV01001709-USYV01001709.1-human-gut-metagenome-genome-assembly--contig:-NODE-1709-length-20198-cov-10.578798_pt1 | contig 20198 bp, 12 predicted proteins | sample MGYA00250066_ERZ773514 | MGnify/ENA primary metagenome ERZ773514 (study PRJEB29103, sample SAMN06112049) | human gut metagenome | biome: human gut; feature: ankylosing spondylitis patient; material... | reverse complement strand
ATCCCTTGGATAACAGACGGTTATCGCAGAGAATCAACAGCCCTTCATCTTTCTCATCACGAATCAGTCGGCCGGCGCCCTGCTTGAGCAGCATGATCGCTTCGGGAATCGAAATCTCGTTAAACGAACTCTTGCCTTCGGCCTCAAGTTCTTTTGAACGTCCTTCAAATACCGGATCATCGGGCGGCGGGAAAGGAATCTTATCGATCACGACGAGAGACAAAGCATCGCCTTTGATATCCACGCCTTCCCAGAAACTCATAGAACCGACCAGAACGGAGTTTTCTTCGCTTCTGAAACGGCGCAGCAGCTCTTGTTTGGACTGTTCGTTCTGAACAAGGATGTTCATTGAAACGCCTTCCGTCTCGGCAAAGTAACGCAGCGCCTCGGAAATCACTTCCATCGCGCGAAGCGTAGTACACAGCACAAAGGCCCTGCCCTTATTCTTCTTGATAAAAGGCCAAATACGTTTAGCGACTTCGTCAGAAAAATTCGGCGCACTCGGAATCGGCAAGTCCTCAGTGATGTAGAGCATTCCTTGCGCTTTAAAGTCAAAGGGACTTTCCCAAGACTTCGTTTCGGCATCTTCCAATCCGACTTGATCCACAAAATGCTTGAAATCGCCGTTAGCCGCCAGCGTCGCAGAAGTTAAAACCCACGGCTTGCCCTGCACTTCGCGGGCGCTCTTGAGCATCTCAGCATAAGAGAGCGGCGTGGTGTTAAAAAAGATGTTCTTCGGTTTGACGGTAAACCAATCCAAAAGCGGGCCTTTCATCGAACGAGACACGGCTTTGCCGCTGAATACGTCACGCCAGTATTCGATGAGTTCGAGCGCTTCGGTGCAGCGCTCGTCGAGCTTGGTCATTTCCGGAGAAGCTTCCTTATGCACATGAACGGCGTTGCTGAGTTTCTCAACCGCATTCAACAGCTTCTTAAAAGGCTCAACCAAGAGGTGTTTATCTTTGAATTTAGCGACGGCAAGCTGCTTGTCTTTGCAGTTCAGAATGTTGTGCGTCGTGCTGATTAAATCATCACAGGCGTTGGAAATGGTTTTATAGATACCGTTCCAATCAATTTGTTTATTGACACCGTATCCCTGAGAGACTGCATCCGCAGCTAAATTTCTGACATCGTAAAGGTTCAGCGTCTGAGAAAAGAAATTCGTGGCGATATTAGTCAGCTGGTGTGCCTCGTCTAGCACCACCAAGTCAAATTCCGGCAAAAAGTCTGTGATCTGATTGTCTTTGAGCGAAATATCCGCCAAAAACAGATGATGGTTGATCACCAAAAATTGAGCTTCTTTTGCCTTTTCGCGAGCCTGCATCACAAAGCAGTCGTTGTAATGGTCACAGTTCGCTCCGAGACAGTTTTCTCCCGTACTCGTCACCTCGGGCCAAATGCCGGAGTTCTCCGGAACATCGGTGATATCGCCGCGCTCGCCGGTCACGGACTGTCCGGCAAACTTCTTGATGCGATGAAGATGAACCACTTCTTCGCGTGATTTAGCGACGTAGGAATCCTCTTGCAAGGCATGCTCGAGGCGCTGCTTGCAAATGTAGTTGGAGCGTCCTTTAAGAAGAGCCACTCGGCAGCCCATGCCCAATGCTTTTAAAAGCGCCGGAATGTCCTTCGTAAAAAGCTGATCCTGAAGTGTTTTGCCCGCCGTAGAAATCAATACCTTTTGATCTTTCAGAAGAGCGGGAACAAGATAAGCAAACGTCTTACCGGTGCCGGTGCCGGCCTCGGCAACCAATGTTTTGCCCTGCTCCAAAGCTTCTGCCACCGAGGTCGCAAATTCAATCTGCGAGGGTCTCGGTGTGTAGTTTGCGGTAACTTTAGAGAGAGGTCCGTCCTTAGCAAAAACGTCGGCAACTTCTTTTACGAATTCTGATGGCATTTAGCTTCCTTGGTTAGGAACACAATCCTATCAGATCAATAAGTTCCGGTCTTTTTAGGATTGTTACAAGCGCGGGACTAAGTCTCCGGTAACGCTGTTCTTTTTCTGCTCTTCGCGAAGCTTGACCTGGCGCTCATATTCAGCCGCTTTCTCTGCGCGTTTCTTGATATTTTCAGCGCGTTTCTTCTCTGCAGCAGCTCTGCGTTCGGCACGCGCTTGAATACGCTCTTCCGGCGTCATGGAAGGAGCTTCGGGAACCTTACGCTCCTGCTCTGCAACGCGTTCTTCACGTTCCTGCTGTTTTTTCGCATAAGCTTCGGCATTCGCTTTTTCTTCTTCCGGTGTCAGAACACGGTCAGCGGCATGGCCTTCGCCCGGTTTACGAGGCGTGACATCACGTGGCTTGGAAGGAGCTTTAGCCGCGCGCGGAGGCTGAGTATCCATCTTGGCGTTTTTAGCGGCTTGTTTTGCCTCCGCTGCTTTGCGGTCTTTCACAGCTTGCTCGGAGCGTTCCTTTCTCAAGAAGTCTCTGGCCACAAGCCAAACGCGGCGAGCTTCATTGATGTGTTCCGTGCGCTCGGTTTTAGCCTTATCCAAGCAGTAGGTCACAAAAAAGTTTCTGTAGCATTGAGCCGTTTCCTCTTTGTACCAGTTTTCCCAGGCTCGCTTTTCTTCGTCATAAGCCGCAATCACTTCTCTGGCTCGAGCAGCATTTGTAATGGAGTGCGGATCGTACCTCTTAGCAAAAGGTTCGGTCGACGGCGGCTCCACGGCACAGGCACTAAAGCTAATTAAGCCGAGAGTGAGAAGAATAAGCGGAATTCGCATCCGAAAAGCTCCTGAATGATGTGCGGGCTAAGCGAAAAAATAAGACCTGAGATTTATTCTTCCCAGGTCTTGTTATTCTAACTAAAAGTTTATGCCTTCTTTATTTACCGCCAAGGCCGCTTCTTTGATGGCCTCGCTGAAGGTCGGATGAGGATCGCAGATCAGTGCCATGTCCTCTGCGGTAGCGCCGAAGGATAAAGCATCGCAGCCTTGCGCAATCAGCTCGCCGGCCTGCGGACCGATGATGTGCAGACCTAAAACCATATCGGTCTCCGCATCTGCCAGCATCTTCACAAAGCCCTGCGTTTCACCGACGGCTCGCGCCCGACCGTTTGCCATAAACGGGAAGACGCCGACCTTATAGGCCCTTCCGGCGTTCTTCAGTTCCTCTTCGGTCTTGCCGACCCAGGCAATTTCGGGCTCGGTGTAAACCACGGAAGGAACTCGTTCAATGTGCGTTACCGCTTTACGTCCTGCAATGCGTTCTGCAGCCGCAACGCCTTCTTCTTCCGCTTTATGCGCAAGCATCGGCCCTTTGACAAGGTCACCGATCGCCCACACCCGAGGAAGGTTCGTGCGGTTTTCTGCATCAACTTCAACAAATCCTCTTTCGTCGAGCTTAAGACCGACAACAGGCGCATCCAAGGCTGCTGTGAACGGAACGCGGCCGATGGAAATGATCAGGCGGTCAACCCACATTTCGCTGTTTTTTCCGTCTTTGTCTTTGTACCGGACAATGACTCGGTCACCGTCATTTTGAATACTGTCGATGTGAACACCGAATTCCATATCCAAACCTTGCTGCTTAAATGCCTTCAGGGCTTCTCTGCTCACAGCAGAATCGGCAAAAGGCAGAAGCGTCGGCATGGCTTCAAGAATTCGGACATCGGCTCCCAGCCGCTTCCAGACGCTGCCGAGTTCAAGCCCGATCACGCCGGCGCCGATAATGCCCAAAGTAGAAGGCACGCTCTTTAAGTTCAGTGCGCCTTCGTTGGAGAGAATACGTTCTTCGTCAAAGGGAACGCCCGGGAACTGTCTGGGTTTGCTGCCCGTGGCAAGCACCACATTCTTAGCAAACACGCGTGTTTCGTCTTTGCCTTCCACACCGATCAAATAGCCGTCTTCGTCGGAAGTCACAAAGAATCCGCGACCGCTTAAGAATGTGATTTTGTTCTTGCGGAAAAGATAAAGAATTCCGTCATTGGTCTGTCGAACGATCTTAGCCTTGCGGGCAATCATCGTCGGGACATCAATTGAAGGCTCTTCGACGTGAATGCCATGCTCAGAAGCTTTGTCTCTGATCTCTTCGAACAGGCAGCTGCTCGCAAGAAGAGCCTTAGAGGGAATGCAGCCGACATTAGTACAGGTTCCTCCGGGGGCAGGTTTGCCGTCGGTGACCCAATCATCAATGCAGCATACCGACAGGCCGAGCTGTGCTGCTCTGATCGCCGAAACATATCCTCCGGGACCGGCGCCGATGACGACGACGTCAAAAGTCTGAATATCATCTTTCATGACCGCTCCTTAAAGATCTAAGAGTAAACGAGCCGGATCTTCGAGGGCTTCTTTCATCGCCACGAGTGCCAGAACGGCTTCACGTCCGTCAATAATTCGATGGTCGTAGCTCATCGCAAAGTAGTTCATCGGACGAATAACGACTTCTCCGTTTTCTGCCACGGGACGGGGTTTCGTAGCATGGATGCCGAGAATTGCGGACTGAGGCGGGTTGATGATCGGCGTCGAGAACAAGGAGCCGAACACACCGCCGTTGGAAATCGTGAATGTTCCTCCTGTCAGCTCTTCAAGCGTTAACTTGCCGTCTTTGGCGCGCTTAGCAAAGTCCGCAATCTTGAGTTCAATCTCTGCAAAGGTCATTTGATCCGCGTCTCTTAAGACCGGAACAACCAGACCGCGGGGAGAGCCCACTGCAATGCCGATATCCATATATCCGTGATAAATGATGTCGTGGCCGTCAACAGAGGCGTTGATGATCGGGTACTGCTTCAATGCGTGAACAGCAGCTTTCACGAAGAAGCTCATAAAGCCGAGTTTGATACCGTACTTCTTCTCGAAGCTTTCTTTGTACTTCGCTCTCAAAGCCATTACCGGCGCTAAGTTCACTTCATTGAAGGTCGTCAAAATAGCGCAGTTGGACTGAGACTCAACAAGGCGTTCGGCTACTCTGGCACGAAGACGAGACATCGGCACTCTTTGCTCGGGTCTGCCGTCAAGAGAGGCTGCCGGAGCAGCCGGTTTGGCGAGAGCGGCTTTCTGCGCGGCCTGCTGAGCCGGAGCTGAAGCGACGACAGATGGCGCTACAGGCTGAGCACTCTTCAGAGCTGCAATAACATCAGGTTTCGTGATACGGCCGCCGACGCCTGTTCCTGCTACTTGAGATGCAGACAATCCGCTGTTAGCCATGAGTTTTTCAGCTGCAGGCATCATAAAAGCGCCGGAAGCTGAGGCGGCTGCCGCCGGTGCTGCAGGTGCAGGAGCGGGAGTCGGCGAAGGGGCTGCGGCAGCAGGAGCGGAAATAATAACTTCTTCAGCAACGGCAGCTTTCGGTGCTTCCGGCTGAGCCGCTGCCATCCCTTCGGTATCGATCGTTGCGATCAGCTGATCACTCAGAACGGCAGCACCGTCAGGCTGTTCGATGCTGGCTAAAACACCGTCGGCCGGCGCCGGAATTTCCAACACAATCTTGTCGGTTTCAATCTCAATAAGAATTTCATCGGCCTTAACCGGTTCACCGACTTTCTTTTTCCATTCAATCAAACTGGCTTCCGAAACAGACTCGGACAGCTCGGGTACTTTGACTTCAACAATAGACATTTCTTTTTCTCCGAATTCTTTACAAAGCAACGCTTGAACTATTTCGTCTGGATAAAGCCCTTAAGACGTCCGAAAGCGTTTTCCACCAATTCTTTGAGCTGCTCGGCATGCTTGCTGGCATAACCGACAGCAGGCGAAGACGATGCCGGTCGGCCCGCATAGCTCAGCCTTGCGCCGGCTGGCATTTCTTCAAGCAGATGGTGCTGAACATAGAACCAGGCACCCTGGTTTTGCGGTTCATCCTGAACCCAAACGACTTCGGAAGCGAAAGAGTAACCGGAAGTCTCTTCACGGAAGCTCTTATGCGGGAACGGGTAAAGCTGCTCAAGGCGAATGATGACAACGTCATCGATCTCATGCTCTTTACGGTATTTCACGAGGTCGTAATAGACCTTACCGGTACAGACCAGAATCCTTCTGACCTTGTCCGCATCGAGTTCTTCGATCTCACCGATGACGGTTTCAAATTTACCTTCGGAGAGTTCTTCCAAATCAGAACTTGCCATCTTGTTGCGCAGCAGGCTCTTCGGAGAGAAGACGATTAAAGGTTTGCGAATATTGCCGACCATTTGACGGCGCAGCAGATGGAAAATCTGCGCAGCTGTTGTCGGCTGGCAAATCAGCATATTGGTGTCCGCCGCGAGCTGCAGGTAACGTTCGACACGGGCCGAAGAGTGTTCCGGACCCTGACCTTCATAGCCGTGCGGAAGCAGCATGGTCAGACCGCTCTTGCGGCCCCACTTCGCTTCGCCGGAGCTGATGAACTGGTCGATTACGACCTGAGCGCCGTTGGCAAAGTCGCCGAACTGAGCTTCCCAAATCGTCAGGCACTTCGGAGAAGAGCTGGCGTAACCGTATTCGAATGCAAGAACAGACTCCTCAGACAGAACGGAGTCAATCACCGTGAATTGAGCCTGATGTTCTCCGAGATGCTCCAGAGGAATCCAGATGCCGGAATCCCAGCGGTCACGGTTTTGGTCATGCCAAACCGCATGACGATGGCTGAAGGTTCCGCGGCCGGAGTCTTCGCCGGAAATTCGAACGGAGTATCCACCCGTCAGCAGTGTGGCAAAAGCCAGATGCTCGGCCAGCCCCCAATCCACACGGATTTCTTCCTGCATCATCAGGCGACGGTCGGCGATGACCTTCTGAAGAAGCGGATGGAGTTTGAAGTTTTCAGGAACCGTTGTGATGACGTCGGTCAAACGCTTCAATTCGTCCAAAGGAACAGATGTCTTAACGTCGTCCGTCCAGCTGCCGTTGTAATGAGACCAGTTAACGGCATAAGGATTCTTGCCCTCGATCAAAGCGGTCTGTCTCGGAGGGATGCCGCTTTCGAGGCTGCGGCGATAGGCGGCAACCATTTCCTTGGCTTCTTCGGGGCTTACAACGCCCTGGAGTGCCAGCTTGTCGGCATAAACCTGACGAGTACCCGGATGAACATTGATCTTCTTGTACATCAGCGGCTGCGTCAGTCCCGGAGTGTCCTGTTCGTTGTGGCCTAAACGGCGGAAGCAGACGATGTCGACAACTACATCGCGGCTGAAGCTCTTGCGGAACTCCATCGCCAGACGAGTCGCAAACACGACGGCTTCGGGGTCGTCGCCGTTCACATGAAGAACCGGGGCTTCGATGAGTTTGGCGGGGTCCGTACAATAAGTCATCGAGCCTTTATCGCGCGGGTCCGAAGTCGTAAAGCCGATCTGATTGTTGATCACGATGTGCATCGTGCCGCCGGTACCGTAGCCGCGGGTATCGGCCAGGTTTAGGGTCTCCATAACGACACCTTGTCCCGCGAACGCTGCGTCGCCGTGAACCAGGACGCCCAGGACGCGACGGCCCTTCGGATCGTGACGACGGTCCTGACGGGCGCGAACGCTTCCGACCGCAACCGGGTCAACGATTTCAAGATGAGAAGGATTAAAGGCTAAGGCCAGATGAATCGGCCCCGATGCTGTGACGACGTCGCTCGAGAAACCGTTGTGGTATTTCACGTCGCCGGCCGGCAGGTCTTTGCTCTTGTAATGACCTTCAAACTCGGCAAAGAGCTCGCTCGGGGCTTTACCAAGCGTGTTGACTAAAACATTGAGACGTCCGCGGTGGGCCATACCGATGACCATTTCTTCCAAGCCTTGGGCGGCACCCGTTTCCACAATCTCGTCCATGGCGACGATGAAGCTTTCTCCGCCTTCAAGCGAGAAGCGTTTCTGACCGACATACTTCGTGTGGAGATAACGCTCCAAACCTTCAGCCGCAGTCAGTTCTTCAAGAATGCGCTTCTTGGACTTCGCATCCATGCTCGGAGTGGAGCGGCAAGGTTCAAGTTTTTGCTGCCACCAGCGTTTGATCACGGGATCGCTGATGTACATGAATTCGATACCGATATCACTGCAATACGTTTGCTTCAAGGCAGCGATTAAATCGCGAAGGGTCATCTTGTCGGCGCCGAAATACGTATTGGCGGCCGAGAAGGTGCTGTCCATATCTGTTTCGGACATCCCGTAGAAAGACGGTTCAAGCTCCGGGATTTTCGGACGCTCTCTTCTGTGCAGCGGATCGAGATTAGCCCAGCGGCTTCCTAAAAAACGGTAAGCACCGATGATGGATTGAACCGCAACCTGTTTTTTAGCCAGATCGAGATCTCGTTCGCTGACCGGGCAGACGGAATAACGCGGTTCTAAAGCTCTTTGAGCAAAAGCTTCAACGATAGGAGCATGCGGAACGTCGACGGTTTCGACCCGGCCGTCTGAGGCCGGCGCCTGCTGCAGGCGGTCAAAGTATTGACGCCATTTTTCGTCAACGGAATTAGGGTCTTCGAGGTACTGCTCGTATAAGTCTTCTACATAGGGAGCATTCCCGCCGAATAGATATGAATTCTCTATTAAGTCTTTAATCACTTTTTCACCTTGGACAAATTTCTTGCCGCTCAGGGGGCCGCAAATTATCGGAATATTTTGCGGCTGCTTCACAGGTTTCCTGTTGAGCGTGTTTCAGCAAAAACCAGCCGCTGAAACAGATTGATTATAGATTTGAAGCCTTCTCTCAGGAACATTTTTGTGCGCTGTAAACAACGATTGGTCGATCGATTTTTCAGGTTTTCTCCTCCCAGATCTTCCCTTAAAAACACCGGATTTTTTCTATCAGCTTTCCTTAACTGCCTCATTTAAGCAGCCAAACTCATTGTCTTTGTGGTTCTTTTCTAAAATTTCCCTCATAAATGAAGGAATTGAAAATGATATCCACCATATTGCATTGGACTTGCGGCCCAACTTCGGCCAGCATGGCTTCTCTTCTGTTTCGATGGGCGATTGCTTTGGCGATGCTGCCGTACGGGGTGCAGAAATGGTTCCACCCGGAAAACGCAGCCAAGTTTCCGAAAGTCTTATTCTTTTCTCCGAAGGTCGGATATTACTCAGCGGCGATCATTGAAACTTTTGTACCGCTTTTCCTTATGGCCGGGTTCCTCACGCGTCTGGCGGTAATCCCTGCGATCGTTAGCTTCACGATCGCCACGAAAGTCACCATCGGCAAAGATCTGACCTCTCCGGCTCTGCCGTATTTATTCGGACTCATTGCGATATTCATCGTCGGCTCGGGACTTTACTCAGTAGATTATTTGCTTCTATACCTATTCTCGAATAATTAATTCCTTTTCATTGTGATCCTTAAAAAATGTAACAAGGAACCGAAAGGATTTCGCAGCTTGGGTTTGCCTCTTTATTTCGCATCCTGGGCACAATCAGTTTTGGTTCTTTGTGCCGTAATTTGACGCAAATAAAAATAGAATAGAATGCGACTGTTTGAATTTTTATCAGTTGAGGAAACTATCCGCCTCTTTCTCCCATGACAACATTCTTCCGTCACGGGGTGCAAAAGTAATGTTTAATGATCGGACCCCTGTCCGGAAAGTTTATCGTGACTAATAGAGTTGTTTGGAATGCTATAGATCTTTTTGCTGGGATCGGAGGAATAAGATTAGGTTTTGAACGAGCCTTTGGAGAAGAATTATTAACTACTTTTTCTAGTGAAATCGACAAGGCAGCTCAAGAAACTTATTTGGCCAATTTCCCAAACTCAAATTTATTTGGGGATATAAACGACTCAAACATCAAACAACAGATACCTCAGTTTGATATCTGCCTTGCAGGATTTCCTTGCCAAGCATTCTCTAATGCGGGTAAAAGATTGGGCTTTCAAGATGTCCATAATGGCTCACGAAGGGGGTTGTTGTTCTTTCAAATTATAGAAATCTGCAACAAGCATAAGCCGCCAGTAATATTTTGTGAGAATGTGAAGGCTCTCACAAGACATGATGGAGGGTACACTTTTGCGGTCATGTGTCATCTCTTCAAAATTTCTGGTTATAAGGTAGTTTGGAAAGTATTGGATTCCGCAGATTTTGGCGTCCCTCAACATAGGGAGCGTTCCTACATCGTTGCTTTTCGAAAAGATTTGGATTTTTCAGGCTTTCATTTTCCTGAGGCTACTAATTCGTCCACAACCTTGCGCGACATAATCGAGAGAGAAGCAGTCCCGACTAAGTACTATCTAAGTGTCAATTATCTGAACACCCTGATTCGTCACAAGGCCCACCACGAGCGACTTAACCATGGATTCGGTTATGTCATTCGTTCATGGGATGAAAAGGCTGGAACGTTGGTTTGTGGAAATATGGGGAGAGAAAGAAATCTTATTATCGACCCTCGTCAAAAAGATTTGACCAGACCATTGCACTTTAGAAGTGAAGTAAACCGTGAAGGTATAAGAAAATTAACACCGAGAGAATGTGCGCGTCTCCAAGGCTTTCCAGAGCAATTTGCTTTGCACAGAACAGAATGTCAGAGCTATAAGCAATTAGGAAACACAGTTACGGTTCCCGTCATTGAAGCAATCGCAAGAAATATAAAAAAAGTGCTAGATGAAAACTATTCAAAAGGAAACTTAGAGCCCATAGCTATTCGCTAATTTCTGCTTTTGTTTTTCGCCTCCTTAGGGAGTAACCTACGAGATAGGATTTTATGCGCTCCAATGGCGATGGATAATAAAACTAAAGAAGCTAGAAGCCGCAATATGGCAAACGTAAAAGCGAACAACACAAAACCCGAATTAATTGTTCGTTCTATGCTTCATCGTATGGTCTTCAGATTTAGGCTCAATAGGAAAGACCTTCCCGGCAAACCCGATATCGTCCTTCCTGGAAAAAAAATTGTCGTCTTTGTTCATGGGTGTTTTTGGCACCAGCACGATAATTGCAAAAAAGCAACACTTCCAAAATCAAATTTAAACTTTTGGACCTCAAAACTAAATAAAAATAAATTAAGAGACGAAGAGGTAAAACAAGCCCTCATAGAAAACGGTTGGCGTGTTCTTTGGGTTTGGCAGTGCTCGCTATCTAAGACCCAGATTGAAGGAACCAAGAGACGAATTCTGGAATGGATCAAATCGGACAACAATTTCGGAGAAATTGGACTTGTTGAGGAAAAGCATGACAAAGAACCTGAGATAGCAAGCTCATTCGCTCCCGAAAGGCAAATGCCCTAAGTCATAAAGTTCTTTTTGCTTTGGAACTATCCATTTTGATTCTTCAGTAGGAGGTATCGAAAGACATTCAGTTTTCTGACGAAGCATTTCCCAACACGCAGGTTTTTTCACCCATTCTCCAATATCACTGATTTCTCTCTTTTCTGAATTAAAAACTTCGAAAGCCTGATACGCAAGCGGGACAAGCAATTCTTCCAACCAAAGTGGTAGTTTTTGGTCATCCCAAATCTTTTTGAAATTCAGATCCTTTTCCTCACCAAACTGTCGAGCCAAAGACTCGCGAAGTAATGCTAACCCGTAGGTGACCAAGTTAATTTTGTATGAACGATTTTGACGGTACCAGTCAGATGCCAATATCAGACTGTCCATGCGTTTAAACAAAATGCCTTTGGCAATAATATTGTGATAAACCTCATCATCAAGTCCGATCCACGTTGGATTATTCTTCTCGATTTCTTTCAGATCTTTCCAGAAGAAGTTAAAACATTTTTGTGCGCCTAGACTTACGATGTTTGGTTCACGTTTCCAGGTTTTGCACCATTTAGCAACATCTGTCTTAAGAAATTTATTGGATGAAGGATAGATATCCTCAAATTTCTGCCCTCTTCTTTTAAAAGCACGCTTCTCTTCTCGGTAGGAACCTCGGGTCTGCTCGTAGTACCAGAATTTTGTTCCCATCCCAATTGGTATTTGATTAGGAAGCGCAATACTCAGTCTCTTGAATTTAATTTGGAAAGCGGTATTTGAACCTAAGTCAGAGGCTGTAACTTTACTTTGACTGTTAGCATAGGCAGAAATATCCTGAACAAACTTCTGTCGATCAAAACCGTCAGAACTGAGATCCGGCGGAACAATTGAAAGCTTGACTGGCACATTAACCTGGGACAAATCCCGCCCCCTCTCCCGGGCTGCATACTGCAGGGACGCAGTAGTCTGACCACCGTTAACGATTTGAAGTTCAGTTAACTTAGAAACATTCGTTACGCCATCGTTTTCATTTCCCTCAAGACTTGCTGCAACAAGACAGATTCCATTATTAAAAGCAAAAAATTTTTCCGGCTCTGTCGCTATTGTCTTTAAAATCCCCTTGTTGACGGCATTGTTCATCTGGAGAAAGGCACGAACGTTACCAGCTAATACCCTTTGGCCGAATTCCTCGTAGATTTTTGCTAATGTCCTCCCTGGTATAGAACCAACAAAAGATTTATAACCAGCCTTTGTTTCAGCGGTTTTAAGCATCCTAAGAGGCCGACCACCATATTCACGCTGGTTAAAATCAACAACCAGTTTTTCACCATTCTTAGCAAAACCTTCCATCATATCTATATCGACTAAGGAAGGCTCAATCTCAAGTCCAGAACCAGACTCAATTTCTATAGGAAATTTTTTTCTTATAGAGCTAGATCTCAAAGAACACACCACAAGCCGCACCTTTATTATTGAACGTTTTTTTGCAGCCTCTTTCAATCGAATAGCTAAATCTCCCACCTCGCTCCCAGGTACAATACATTTTTTTTGAATCAAATAACCGCTCAGTGCTTTAAGAAAAAAATTCTTAAGCTGGCCTTTAAATTTTTCAAAGTCCTTTGCTAATAACTTTTCTTCCAAGTCCCCTAAGGGAGCATCTAGTAAGAAAAGTGTGACTACGCCGGTTTCTTCATTCCAAGAATAGGCGTCAATGCCAACATTGGCCGCCATGTTTCTAAATCCATTAATAACATTTATCTCATCGTAACGACCAATTCTTTCAAAAAGTTCAGCAATCTCACTCATAATGATGTTTTGAGGTGGCTCAAAGTTATTTATGAGAATCGCTTCCTTTAATTCTTCAATAAAACTCTGCTCTTCTTCGAGGTTATTATCTTCCCCGATGGATGGTAAAGAAGCTTCAGGGAAAGCTATAAAGGAAGATTGATGCGCGGCTTCCCCAACCGGAATGGCTTTTACATCCTTTTTCTCACCTTGCGGGATGACATTAACATTTCTTATTCCAGCAATTTCTTCTATTTCTTGGTATGAAGGCCAAGTTTCGGACTGGTAAAAAATTTCTTCTAAACTGTTCCATTCAACTTCATATTTCAAGGAGCCGATTTGGAAAAAAGTGTTTGGCTTGGCTGGTTCAATCTTTCCGAGAGTCCAAATTACGGCCTTTATCCCTGATATACCGCTCTTCTTTCCACTAAGAGTTTTTTTTGTCAGCCGAAAAAGCAATTCATCTAGTTGATTATTACTCTCGGAGGGCGCTAATGAATTTCCGTTTTGGATCTGCTCAAAATAACGCCTTAGGGGTTGAGTGAGCTTTAAGGCTTCGCTGGGGCGTAACTCAGAAGAATCCCTTTCGAGGGCGTCGCGATCAAATACATGAAGCTTAAGTTTTTCATCTTCCCCCATATTCGCAAAATCAAACGGAGAATGAATTAGGTGTCCGTTAGGCCTATGTTTAAGATGAAGCTCTAAATTTTTTATGTGAGGTTCATAAGATGAGTTAACCAAGCAAAAGATTAACACTTTGCAAAGTTTTTCCCATTTTTCATCATCTGAAACTTCAAGTGCTGAAATTTTATTTAAAACGACGTCTCGAAAGTCTTCAAAATCTCTCATTCATGTACCTCTTCCGTCATGAAAGGGGTCAACGCAACGTAGGTTATTGTATATGAGCCATTCACAATGCCTGGTGGTAGTTGCGAAGCCCTAACGGATGGGAAGCCGGGTTCGTTGGCTTTAAAAAACTTAAGGTCCGTGACTTTATATCTTTTCTTGGAACCTACTTGCCCCATCGATTCGTTATAACCAACTTGAGCTAAAAGATGTTTGAACGTACATACAGGTTCTTCTTCAGAAATAGCTTTCGATACGCTATTTACCTGTTCCTCCAACGTACTTCCGCAGGTATCATCTTCTATAGACACGACCGCAAGGAATAGCCTCCCAGAAGAATCTAATTGGTTAAAAGAAGATATTTTTATTCCTTCAGTACTTCCATAACGAGACTTAACTTCCACCAAAAATTTCTCAAAATGAAAATCTTGATCTGTTCCGGTTGGACCTGTCCACCCCGTCAAAACATCGCTAACCGCATATTTTGTTAAGCAATACTTGAATACTTCTAGTTCGGCAAATAATCCTCTTTCGGCCTCTTCATTCAATTTTTTAAGGCTTGAACTAAGCAAAGAAGCCCAATGAGAAAGCTGTTTTTCTAATAAGCGCGGACCAATGTCTTCTTTCGCCTCATCAAATACTTCAAAAATAGACGAGCAAAGTATTTCGAAATATTCCTCAAGGGACGGTTCGGTTAAATATAAAAGGTAAACGTACTCGCCTTTAATTTCTTTTGTAGTGAGCCTCAAATTCTTGTAATTACTTTTAATCTTATAGAATTTCTTAGAAAAAAGAATCAAGCCTCTCCATCCTTCTGAGGACAACGTTACCCCTGAGTGGATAGGCGCATGAGTAACTGTTCGAAAGGAAATTACCTGCTCGGGAAGTTTTTCTTGTTCTAATTCCGTCCATAATTTGGGGTCAAACCTCTTCATCTTCATCTCCATCTAAATCATATGCCTCTTCTTGCCTAAGGTTGGCAAGCCAAACCTTATTGACTTTATATTTGGTTTTATTTTTCTCTGGATTCGAGCTATTACAACTTTTTTCGTCAAATCCGCAGAAACTTATTGCGTAAGTTACGATCGGTTCATTTGAAACTAATTTGGTCTCTCCTGTTTTGGAGTCTTGACCACTCTTGGGCTCTTGGGGAACGACGGGCATCAAAACCAACAAAGGCCGCTCTCTTTTATACCTAACCGCTAAGCGGAACCCTTCCCCATGTTTAGATGAGTCGGATGAATGAGGCAATTTGTCTCTTATTAGTTTCACCTCTTCTTTATCTAGGGGATAATACTCCACCTCGACACCGCCGATACGCCCTCTTGCGCTCTGGAAAATACTTTGATTATTCCACGCCTCCATATTACGAATACTTCGTCTCATTGCGCCGACAGAAATGTTATTTCCAAAGTCACAAAGAATATTTTCTTTATTTTTAACACCCCAAACAAGCACGTCCCATTTTTGTAATTTTTTTATGTCATTGTTAAGAATAAAATTGGCTAAGCCGTTTTCATCATCATCAAAATGTCGCAATAACAAATCCTGTTCGTTCGTTTTAAAGTTGCTAATAAATTCAGCAACAAGTTCTTTGGGAACATCTCTGTATAAAAATCTGTTTTCTTCTTCTTTGTAAAGGTATGCGCAAGAGCTGGCACTAATTTTCTCTATTAAATGTTGGGCCGAGGCTAGATTGTTGTCGAAATTACATTTCTCTATTGTTGGCGTTTCCACATAGTACGCATTGAAAGAAGAAAACACTGTAAACTCCGCACTGTTTTTCATTTTGTTTCTGCAAGTGATCAAAAGTGCATCTGGGCTTTCCCTCACCTTTAAACCAAAATCTTGAGGGGTTGATCCATCAGAAATCATTCTATTAATGTCTTCCCTTAACTCATTCGTTGCTCTTGCTATCTGCTCGTAAAAACTTATTGTTTTAGGAAGCATCCAGATCCTACATAAGTCTTCGTATCCGATGCGATAACCGAACCACCTCCCCATCTGCATTAGCGTATCGTAATACGCAGTAGTTCTGTATAGGTAGCTAACACAAAGCCCCTCTAACGTATAACCCCTCGACAGCGCTTGACCTCCAATAACGATGGCCCTTAAGCCGTCTTCTTTGTTTGCGTCATAGTCCAGACTTCTAGAATTTTTTTGGTTCACTACATAGCATTTAATTCCACAAATCGAATCGAACAGATGCTGTTTAACTGTTTCCCAATCAATGTCCGTACATTTGTAATTGTCGAAAGTAGTTCTCAGATTACTTATTTCATCGCTCGACTCTGCCTCTTCACTCGAGGCATAGGCTTGAATAGTATCTTTTAACTCTCCAACATATTCAGCTACGCTCTCTTTCAAACGATTTTGGACAGAAATCAATCGACTTACGTTAATTAACATTGATCGGTGTGACTTCCCCTGACCTCTTAGATCTCTTATGACGTTCGCAATGAAAAACTGCCGGATCGCTTCTTTTAAAGAAGGTGGAATTTTGGGAACGCAATTTTTTTTGTGTTTTAACGGAATATACTGCTCCGTTTCTTCTTTTGGGATTTCTTGCAACGCTGATGCGTATTTATTATTTTCTGTCTCCTCTGAGGAGGTATCTAACATTTTATAGACACTGAAATAAATGCTGGGGATACCCATACAACTAATAAAGTCAGAGGGAAACAAATCTTGCTGGTCTGGGTCTATGAAAACATTGGCAAATGGGGTTGCAGTAAAACCGACATAAGTACTATTTCTAAATAGACCAAGTAATCTCCTTATATGATCGTTAATCGCTGTCGGACTTTCACCTGTGTTGGTATTTATCGATGCATTATCGGCTTCGTCATCCACAACAAAAAGAGTCTCTGGGATCCCACCATTCTCTTGCCCGTTTTTTCCTCCTAACCATGTGCACAACTGATTTAGGACGGTTTTATTCTTTTTCACCACTAAGAGCAAAGGGTCTCTAAGAGAATTTAACTGAAAATTGCTTGAACTTTGCATTGAGGTTTTGAAATCGCTTTCAAACGAGGTGAGGCTAACAGGTGCTCCTTTATATGTTCGATATTTTGCTACGCCGTCTTCAAACTTTTCTCCTTTTTTACTAGACCGGCCAACAAAATCATGGTCTAACCGAGATTGAGTTTGCTTTCGAAGCTTCTCTAATGTTCCTGTCAAAACAACAATGACTTTATACCCAGCATCTGCAGCTTTTGAAATTAATCCAGTAAATAATGCAGTTTTGCCTGATTGCACCTCACCGATTACAAGCCCTCTTTTGTGCCAATCACAGGCAACCTTTGCAGGGTTCCCACAACAGTCAAGTATTTCGTCAGTCTTAGAATCTATCTCAGAAACTTCCGCAGAAGATCTGCCCATTGCCCTTAGAAGATTTTGGTAACTATCCCAATAATATCTTTGCTTTCCCAGCCTTTTCCAGGTTTCATTGACCCAAGGAATTGTTGTACTGGCATCAACCAGCGTTGCACCTGGTTCAATGCTCACCGTAATTTTATTTCGAGCCAAAGTGCAAAATGCCTCTTTATCGTCCTCGCTTAAAGGTCCGAAAGGATATTTTTTAAAAAAATCCTCTATCTGTTTGTCGAGTTGGTCAGGTGATAAGATTTTGTTAGGATTTTTTTCGAGCTCATTCTCAAACAAAATAAAAAGAGCGGTAGCCATTCCGGACATTTATTCTTCCTCAAATTCGTTCAAAATTTTTGTTATTAGTAACGCTTTGTCTTCTTCTTGGAATATCGGATTCATTAGAAGCATTGAAATAAGTTCTTCTTTTGATATCTTTGGACGTCTTTCATTGTAATACGTAGCTATAACCTCCCTAATCTTACTTCTGAGGTCATTATGCAAAACAAGTGACCGATCACTTACATATTGTGCGTTTATCCACTCGATGGGCAAAGTTAATTCAAGCATACTTAACAGCGAAGAAAATTTCTTATTCTGTTCGGGAGTAAGTTCATTAATAAATTGAGCTATGTACTCCGAACTTCGGTTAATTTCTATGGAGTAATCATTAGAACCGACCGACGTTTGCCAAAGAGAATTCTCCACAACTTTCTTGTTCTTAGCTCCCGTCTGTCTTTTAATCGAGCCCTCTGTGAGATGCTCTAAAAAATTTTTCAACTCTTTCGTAACTTCTTTTGGAGGAACTGCGCGAGATTTCTTGATATCCAAAAGCCAATAATGGTCTAATGAGGCAGGAACATCTACCTGAACCCGGCATAACTTTGAGGCTTGCGTCATCTTTCTAAGACCTAACCAACCGCCCCAATGGATAAGTCTTCCCCTTCGGTAAATATAAAATCCCTGATCTTCGCTAAGGGTCCGGCCCGAGAGCCCCATCTTCTTCTTGTCAGACTCTGTGAGCATGGATTGTTCTGGAAGCGTGTGAGATTTGACAACAACACTATCCTTAAAATCCGGCTTCTTCCCTTGGCGAATGTAAATCGGTACGTTTTGTACGGAACTTAAAGATGATTTAATAAAGGGATCTTTGGGCTTAATCTTCGTCCCATTTAACTCCATTGAGATTCGAGGAATCTTACTCTCCCCCTCTAAAAAGCGATGAAAAACCAGAGAAAGGTGTTCCGCTGTTACCGAAAGAAAATCTCTAAATGCTGTTTCAAAAAGCCCTGTATCTGTTCTCAACCGATCAAATCTCCTCCAAATGACGGCTGTACCAGAGGTGAATTTCTTAAGCTTGGATATTATGTGTTGAAATTCAGTTTCTTCTTTATCCAATAACAAGAGCGTCCAGTCCTGCTCCCTTTTTATTTCATCTAAATCCCAAGAAGCAATATTTACTTCACCGTTTTTCTGAGAAATTACGATTAACTCTCGGCACTGAGAAAGAGAAGCTGTCTTTAGCCCTAACCCAAATCTACCGAGGTCATTACCTTCCCTTCTTTGAGAAGGATTTTTACAAGCCAACTGCATAGCTTGTATAAGTTCCTGACGATCCATGCCTCGACCATTATCCACTATGGCTAAATATGCGGTATCTGGATCCTTTATCGGTGGGCTTATCAGTTCAATTTTGGTTGCGTCTGCTGCTATCGAATTATCGATAACATCTGCCACTGCCGCTTGGAATGAATAACCTAGTGCCCTCATTGAATTACAAAGAGATTCTGCGTTTGGTGGTAATGAATATTTTTCAGCCATTTCTAATCTTAAGATCCCATTCAAGAGGGTTACTTACCTTGACAAAACAATTTTATGCTGACTAAATATTTTTCGTTAAATTGGATCAAAATATTTCCCACGTTCTCAATCTAATCTATCAGTTAACAATTGAATAAACAGATAATTATCAAATTAAGTTAAGTTATTTTTAATAAGTTAACCCTCTGGCTTATCACGACTCTTTTATCCCCCCCCTTCTGTCAATTTCTGGCACAACCAGATAGCACTCTCTGTTCTTATCACACCGTTAACGTCTTTCACCTTGCTCTATTTATTCGAGCTTATTGCCATACTTATCACCGGCCCATGACTTTGCTCAGCAGACAACCGGTTCTTATAAATTTTAAAAACCATTAACACTTGAGTCGTAAATCGGGCCCCAGCCTTTAATGTTTGAAGTTATTGCCGTTGTATAGTTCTGTGAACCCCATCAACAAAACGCAGAACAAAATGGATAACTTTCATAAACTTATCGAAGGCTTCCACAACTTCAAGCAGACTTATTTCTTAAAGGAAAGACAGTATTTCGAATCGCTGGAAAAAGCTCAGAATCCTAAAACTCTTGTTGTCGCCTGCTGCGATTCGAGAGTTGATCCTGCAATTCTTCTGCACTGCAAACCTGGCGATTTGTTTGTGATTAGAAACGTGGCAGCGCTTGTTCCGGCAGTCACACAGGCCTCAAATCCTTGCTCTGTGATGAGCGCCATTGAATACGGTGTCAAACACCTCAACGTCGAACATATTGTCGTTATGGGTCACTCTCATTGCGGCGGTATCCACGGACTCATGGCTCCTGAATCTATTGCCGGCGAAACCTATATTCAAGACTGGGTTGGAATTGCTTCTCCGGCTTTGGAACGCCTCCAAGTCATTACCGGGGATGAAGATGAAAAGGCTCGAAGCCGCCACTGTGAAGAAGGCGCCGTGCTGATTTCCCTTGATAACCTGCTCTCATATCCTTGGATCGCAGAGCGTGTTAAAAACGGACAGCTCAAGCTTCACGCACTTTACTACGATTTATCGGAAGGCAACCTTTATCGTTTCAGCCCCGACTCCGAGAATTTTGAGTTGCTCTTCCACACTATCGAAAATCCCTGACAGACTTCGGAAAAATTCTATAGTCCTCTATAGAAAAACTCCATATTGGACTATAGAAAAATTCCATATCTAGTAGTTCAATCTATAAATACGTTATCAATTAAGTAAATGCGGACTCGATGTCTTCAAGCTTCCATTTCCAGCGGTAGATCACCGGTTCCGCATTCACTTGCATGATCCAACGGTTAATGTGATT
>ENA-USYV01001688-USYV01001688.1-human-gut-metagenome-genome-assembly--contig:-NODE-1688-length-20375-cov-18.721500_pt1 | contig 20375 bp, 15 predicted proteins | sample MGYA00250066_ERZ773514 | MGnify/ENA primary metagenome ERZ773514 (study PRJEB29103, sample SAMN06112049) | human gut metagenome | biome: human gut; feature: ankylosing spondylitis patient; material... | reverse complement strand
CTGGAATCTAAATTTGTACAGGGATTTATCAAAATGGCAAATGACGGTTATCTTCAGGGATGGCATGAGAGAAACGGCGGAAACTTAAGCTATCGTCTGAAACCGGAGGAAGTAGAGATGATTCGTCCCCGTCTGAATGCACCTGGAGAATGGATACCGATCGGGGTAGAGGTTCCGGGATTAGCAGGAGAGTTTTTCCTTGTAACGGGAAGCGGTAAATATTTCAGAAATATTATCGTGGATCCGGAAGTATGTCTTGCGATCATTGAACTGGATGAGACAGGAATGAATTACAGAATCCGCTGGGGCCTGGTTGAGGGCGGCAGACCTACCAGTGAGCTTCCGACTCATCTGATGAATCATGAAGTGAAGAAGAAACTGACAAACGGAAAACATCGTGTTATTTATCATGCACATACGACAAATACAATTGCTCTGACATTTGTTCTGCCACTGGATGATAAGATCTTTACAAGAGAGTTATGGGAATCTGCTACAGAGTGTCCGGTTGTATTCCCGGACGGCGTGGGTGTTGTCGGCTGGATGGTACCGGGTGGAAGAGAAATTGCCATAAAAACAGCAGAATTAATGCAGAAATATGATGTTGTTATCTGGGCACATCATGGAATGTTCTGCTCAGGTGAAGATTTTGACCTGACATTTGGTCTGCTCCATACGGTAGAAAAATCTGCAGAGATCCTGGTGAAGATTCTTTCTATGACTCCAAATAAACTTCAGACTATTACACCGGACAATTTCCGTTCACTTGCAAGAGATTTCAAGGTAAGTCTGCCTGAAGAGTTTCTGTATGAGAAACAGTAAAATAATCAACATACAAGTTGGTACATGTACCGTACAAGTGCTATAATACAGATATTAAGAGATTTTCCGGGTGGGATATGCAGAAAAAAGCCGGAACATCTGAAAGCTGTTGTAAAAGAATATCTGAAAAGCAAAAGGAGAGGTACAAATCATGCTGGAGAAATTAAAAGAGGAAGTTTACAAAGCAAACATGGATCTTCCAAAATACGGACTTGTTACATTTACATGGGGAAATGTAAGCGGAATCGACAGAGAATCAGGACTTTTTGTCATCAAACCAAGTGGAGTTGATTATGATCTGCTGACACCGGATGATATGGTTGTTGTAGACCTGAATGGAAATAAGGTAGAAGGAAAATACAATCCATCTTCTGATACAGCAACTCATGTAGAACTGTACAAAGCATTCCCGAATATCGGAGGAGTTGTACATACACATTCTTCATGGGCAACAAGCTGGGCGCAGGCCGGAAGAGCAATCCCATGTTATGGAACCACACATGCAGATTATATTTATGGTGAAGTTCCATGTGCACGCTGCCTGGAAGGCAAGGAATTTGAAGAATATGAGAAAAACACAGGACTTCTGATCGTAGACCTGTTTAAGGACAAAGATTATGAAGCAGTACCTGCAGTACTTTGCAAAAACCATGGACCATTTGCATGGGGTAAGGATGCTCATGAAGCAGTACATAATGCAGTTGTTCTTGAGGAAGTTGCCAAGATGGCATCCCGCTGTGAGCTGATCAATCCACAGGTAAAACCTGCACCACAGGATCTGCAGGATAAGCACTACTTCAGAAAACATGGTGCAAATGCATATTATGGACAGGGAAATAAATAATCGCTGATCTGAAAATAAAAGATATGAACTTGTTAAAGATATAAAAAATCTCCCGGATAAGAGTAAGCGCTTCTCTTATCCGGGAGATTTTTTGTAGCAGAAGAAACAAGGAAAATTCTTCTGCCATATTGCAGAAAGTCCGGGCAATTTTCTGCAACTTTATCGAAGGAGGAGAACGTTTCAGGGCAGACCGTTAGCATGAATGCAAAAGATGTCATGATCCTTGAAAGATAATAACAGCTGAACTTTAATATTGTATGGTTCGTTTAATTTGCAGTAAACGGGACAGCAACATTTTATTTTGCACCTTAACAATTACATATATTTACCTTATAATGAACTCATAAGAAAATGCAAGAAATTAGGTTGATATACCGGAATAGTAACAGTAAGGATTTCAGACAACCGGAGGAAATGCATATGAAAGAGCAGCAGGAAAAAATAAGAGTATTAGATCCACATATAATACTGATATTATTTATATCAGCGTTTGTATTCGGCATAGGAATGCTGATGATTTTCCTGGAAAGAAAGGAAATAAGAACAGAGGGATATGAATTTATAATTTTTAGTGTGGAAATATTAATGTTGCTGTTAATCTTGTATTATATGAGAACTGTTGTGCTGAGCAGAGAAGGCTGTACGGTATCCTGGCTGTTTTGGAAGAGAAATTATAAATGGGAAGAGCTTGCTGTTATCAGAGAGGATGTCTGGTATACATATGGTAAAGGAGGGAGCATACGTTATCAGGGGATTGTATTTTCCAAATATGCAGTAAATAAGAAGAAAAAGAAATATACTACCAGGATGATCGTTGATGCGTTTCCGCTTTCAGATTGTTTTTACATTACTTTTGATGAACATGGCAATGTTTTTTCTTATAAATTAGAAAAAGGAAAAAAGCAAGTTATTAGAAAAATGTACGTAAATGTTCGTGAAAAAATGAAGGAATGGGGAGTGGAGGCAGAAAAAGGAGAGGGAATAAAAGAAGAAGAAAAACAAAGACAATATGATGAAATGATAGAATTGAGGAGGCAACAAAGAAAAAAAATTCAAAGCAAAGGAGCAGACTGTACAAATTTAAAAGAATATCAGCAAGAAGTAATAAAGATCAGAGATTTTTTGCAGATAACCATGGTAATACTTATTACGGTACTGCTTATTTGGACAGGGCTGTCTGCTGAAGAGGGAGAAAGAATTCCAATATTGATTCTTGAGTTTTTGATTGATGCACCATTATTGTTTTTCTCTTCAAAAGTCGTAACATTAAGTAAAGAAGGCTGCAAAATATCGTATCTGTTTTTCAAAAAAATGTATAAATGGGAAGAACTTGAAATTATACGTGAAGATTATTTTCCAAGTTTCCGAGACAGGAGAAGCAGAGGGATTGTTTTTTCTAAAAGAAAAAAGAATAAAGCAGGATATATATATACAACACGGGAAATTGTAGGATCAGGTCATATTTTAGAGTGTTTTTATATTGTTCTTGATGCAGATGGAAATATACATTTATATAAGCGTCTGGCAGCAAAGGATGGCAAAACAAAACTGAGAAAAGTAGCTGTAAATATTCCCCAAAAATTAGCGGAATGGGGAGTAGAAATGGAAAAAATGATGAAATATACAGGAGGAACTTATGATTTATAAGAAGATTGAAATTGCAGTAGACGGATATAAAGAAACTGCAGATTTATACACTTATTTTCTGGATAATTCCATTGAAATGCATATCAACAGAAAGCGTCCGGTAGTTGTGATCTGCCCGGGAGGCGGGTATGCTATGACTTCTGACAGAGAAGCAGAACCGATCGCCATGCAGTATCTGGTAAGGGGATATCATGCAGTGATCCTGCGCTATAGCGTAGAACCTGCCAGATATCCACTGGCACTCTTGCAGCTTGCGAAGTCTGTTGCTTTTTTAAGAAAAAATGCTGCAGAATTTCATATTGATACGAATAAAATTGTTCTGCAGGGCTTTTCCGCAGGTGGTCATCTGGCAGCAAGTCTTGGCGTTTTCTGGAAGAAAGATTTTATTGCACAGACACTTGGGGTAACTTCTGATATGGTGAAACCAAATGGTATGATCTTAAGTTATCCAGTGATCACTTCCGGTGAGTTTGCACATACAGGTTCCTTTGAATGCTTGCTTGGAGAGGATTATAATGATCTTGATAAGAGAAAAGAACAGTCTCTGGAATTCCAGGTATCTAAAGATACACCAACCACATTCCTGTGGCATACAGTGACAGATGATTGTGTTCCTGTAGAGAATTCCCTGTTGTTCTTCAATGCGTTGCGCAAATTTGAAATTCCGGTAGAAATGCATCTTTATCCGGTTGGCGGACATGGTTTAAGTCTTGCAAACGAAGAGACAAGCCACGAAGACGGCGGCTGTGTACAGAAAGAGTGCCAGTCCTGGATGGAACTGGCGTGCAAGTGGATGCAGAATATATAATAAACGATAAAGAATCTGTCTGAGTGTATGTGAAATCGAGTTGGAATAAAATACATCCTGATCTATAGTGAACAGTAACGTAAAATAAGATAATAAAAAATAATAAGGCGGCATTGTGCCGCCTTTATTATTTATGTTATACTGAAATATAAAGCTAATGTCAGAGGATGATGAAAGTATAGTATATTTTTAATTTTCTTTAAAAAGATACTATCACAACAGAAATGGAGATTATATGATAGAGTTAGGAAAAAAACAGAAATTAACAGTAGTAAAGTCCGTAGATTTTGGTGTATATCTGGGTGAGGATATGCAGGCAGATGCAAAGAATCGTGTTCTTCTTCCGTCCAGACAGGTTCCGGAAGGAACAAAGGAAGGCGACAGCATTGAAGCATTTATCTACAAGGATTCTCAGGATCGTCTTATTGCAACAACAAAAGAACCGAAGCTTCAGGTAGGTCAGACAGCAGTTCTGAAAGTCTCTCAGGTAACAAGGATTGGTGCATTCCTTGACTGGGGACTGGAGAAAGACCTTCTGCTTCCATATCATGAGCAGACTCTGAAAGTAAGAGAGGGAGAAGATGTGCTGGTAGCACTCTATATTGACAAGAGCAGTCGTCTCTGCGCAACTATGAAGGTTTATCATTATCTTTCCACCAGAACTCCTTATGTAGTGGGAGATATGGTGAAGGGCCGTGTTTATGAGATCAGCGACAGATTCGGTGTATTTGTGGCAGTTGATGATAAATATTCCGCACTGATTCCTGCAAGAGAAGCCAAGGGAAAATACCGCCCGGGCAAGATCCTTGAGCTGCGTGTCAGCGAAGTAAAAGAAGACGGAAAAATGAACGTCACAGACCGCCAGAAGGCATACCTGCAGATCAATGAGGATGCGGAGAATGTCCTTGAAGTGATCAATGAGTTTGCAGGTGTTCTTCCATTTGATGACAAGGCATCACCGGAAGTGATCCAGAGAGAATTTGGTTTGAGCAAAGGGGCATTTAAACGTGCCATTGGTCATCTGATGAAGGAAGGCAAAGTAGAGATTAAGGACAAGAGAATCTACGCGAAATAGTAACAGACAAGTAAGTCCCCACCCAATGCTTATTGCTTTTCGCAATTGAAGCATGGGACTTACCTGATTCAGTTAAATTTATAAAAATATGCTGCGATAAAATTGCAGATATCAGAACAGGAGAGAAATAGAGTTGGAGTTTACACATCTTCACGTCCATACAGAATACAGTCTGCTGGATGGTTCCAATAAGATAAAAGAATATGTAGCCCGTGTCAAAGAGCTTGGCATGGACAGTGCGGCGATCACAGATCATGGAGTTATGTATGGTGTGATTGATTTTTATCGTGCAGCAAGAGCCGAGGGAATCAATCCGATTCTGGGATGTGAGGTTTATGTAGCTCCAGGTTCCAGATTTGACCGTGAAGCAGGAAGCGGCGAAGACAGATATTACCACCTGGTTCTTCTGGCAGAGAATAATCAGGGTTATGCAAATCTGATGAAAATTGTGTCCAAGGGTTTTACAGAAGGATTCTATTATAAACCGCGAGTAGATCTTGCGGTATTAAAAGAGTACCATGAAGGGATTATTGCCTTAAGTGCCTGCCTTGCAGGTGAGGTTGCCAGATATCTTCAGAGAGGCATGTATGAGGATGCAAAGGCAGCAGCTCTTCGATATCAGGATATTTTTGGCAAAGGGAATTTCTTCCTGGAATTACAGGATCATGGAATCCCTGCGCAGAGACTGGTAAATCAGGAACTTCTCCGTATGCACGAAGAAACAGGAATTGACCTTGTGGCAACCAATGATGTGCATTACACAAGGGCGGAGGATGCTGATCCTCATGATATTCTTCTCTGTCTGCAGACAAACAAGAAACTGGCAGACGAGGACAGAATGCGTTATGAGGGCGGCCAGTATTATGTGAAATCCCCGGAAGAAATGGCAGAACTTTTCCCATATGCTTTGGAGGCTCTGGAGAATACTCATAAGATTGCACAGAGATGTCATGTTGAGATTGAATTTGGCGTGACCAAGCTTCCAAGGTTCGATGTGCCGGATGGTCTTACATCCTGGGAATATCTGAACAAGCTATGCTTCGAGGGACTGGAGGAACGTTATCAGCCGGTTACAGAGGAATTAAAAGCTCGTCTGAATTACGAATTATCTACTATAAAAAATATGGGCTACGTGGATTACTTCCTTATAGTATGGGATTTTATCAAATATGCCCGCGATCATGACATTATGGTAGGACCGGGACGTGGCTCTGCAGCGGGAAGTCTGGTTGCTTATACCTTGGGCATCACACAGCTTGATCCTATTCGCTATGATCTGCTCTTTGAGCGATTTCTGAATCCGGAACGAGTATCTATGCCTGATATTGACGTTGACTTCTGCTTCGAAAGAAGGCAGGAGGTTATTGAATATGTCCGCCGTAAATATGGGGATGATTGTGTGGTTCAGATTGTTACTTTTGGTACGCTGGCAGCCCGTGGTGTGATCCGGGATGTGGGCCGTGTACTGGATATGCCTTATGCACAGGTGGATTCCATTGCGAAAATGATCCCGCAGGAATTAAATATTACTATAGATAAAGCCCTTACTATGAACCCTGAGCTGAAAAAAGCATATGAAGAGCAGGATGAAATTCATTATCTGATCGATATGGCAAGACGTCTGGAGGGACTTCCAAGACATACTTCCATGCATGCGGCAGGTGTTGTTATCAGCCAGAAGGACGTATCAGAATATGTACCGCTTTCCAGAGCATCAGACGGGTCTATTGTCACTCAGTTTACCATGACAACACTGGAAGAATTGGGACTTTTGAAAATGGACTTCCTGGGACTTCGTACCCTGACTGTGATCCAGAATGCAGTAAAGCTGATCCAGAAGGATGCAGGAGTGACTCTGGATATGCAGAAAATCAATTATGATGATAAAAAGGTTTTGGATTCCCTTGGCACCGGTCGTTCTGATGGTGTATTTCAGCTTGAAAGTGCGGGAATGAAAAATTTCATGAAGGAACTGAAGCCTCAGAGTCTGGAAGATGTGATCGCAGGAATTTCTCTTTACCGTCCGGGCCCCATGGATTTTATCCCTCAGTATATCCGGGGCAAAAACCGTCCGGATACCATCCGTTACGACTGCCCTCAGCTGGAGCCGATCCTGAAGCCTACTTATGGGTGTATTGTCTATCAGGAACAGGTTATGCAGATCGTTCGTAACCTGGCAGGTTATACTCTGGGCCGAAGCGACCTGGTGCGCCGTGCAATGTCCAAAAAGAAGGCCTCTGTCATGGAAAAGGAGCGCCAGAACTTTGTTTACGGAAATGAAGCAGAGGGAGTTCCAGGCTGTATTGCAAATGGAATTGATGAGGCAACGGCAAATAAAATCTATGATGAAATGATTGATTTCGCCAAATATGCTTTTAATAAGTCCCATGCAGCAGCCTATGCAGTTGTTTCCTATCAGACTGCATATCTGAAATATTACTATCCTGTGGAATTTATGGCTGCATTAATGACATCGGTTATTGATTTTCCCAATAAGGTTGCAGAATATATTCTGGTCTGCAGACAGATGGGGATTAAGATCCTGCCGCCGGATGTGAACTGTGGAATGTATGGATTCTCTGTAGATAACGGTGCGATCCGATATGGTCTGTCCGCTATAAAGAGTGTGGGACGTCCGGTTATTGAAAGTCTGGTAAAAGAGAGGGAAGAGAACGGACAATATCGTTCCCTGAAGGATTTTATGGAACGAAACTCTCCGCAGATGAATAAGCGTGCAGTAGAAAACTTTATCAAAGCAGGTGCACTGGATTGCCTGGATGGTAACCGCCGCCAGAAAATGCTGGTTTATCAGAAGATTTCAGACAGTATCAGTCAGGAGAAGAAGAATTCACTGGCAGGCCAGATGAGTCTTTTTGATCTGGTAAGCGAGGAGGACAAGAAAGAATTTGAAATCCGTATGCCCGATGTGGAGGAATTCGGAAAAGAGGAACTTCTGGGATATGAGAAGGAAGTTCTGGGAATCTACCTCAGTGGTCATCCTCTGGAAAATTACCGGGAAATGATGGAGAAAACCATTTCTGCGAAAACCTCGGATTTTCAGCAGGATGAAGAAACAAATCTTCCGAAAGTCATGGATGGTCAGAAAGTAATTATCGGTGGAATGATTACGGATAAAACCATCAAATATACAAAGAATAATAAGGTTATGGCATTCCTCACAGTGGAGGATCTGGTAGGAACAGTGGAGGTAGTTGTGTTCCCCAGAGATTATGAGAAAAGTCAGCAGTTCCTGAATGAAGAAGGCAGAGTATTCATTCAGGGCAGAGTATCTGCAGAGGACGATCGTGCCAGTAAACTGATCCTTGAAAAAATCCGTCCCTTTGACAATATGCCAAGGGAAATCTGGATACAGTTTGACAATAAAGAAAGCTACACACAGCAATCTCAGGAACTGCTTGCAGACCTCAGACGTTCACCGGGTGACAGTGCTGTTGTGATCTACCTGAAAGACGTAAAGGCCATAAAGAAGCTTCCGGTTGGATATCATGCACAAATTCAGGACTCATGGCTGAACTATATGTACGAAAAATATGGTAAAACCAATGTTAAAGTTGTAGAAAGAGGATTGAAAAACTTATAGAAATGCGCTAAACTATACCCGGATATGTGTATAGTAAAAATGAGATAGATTCAGAAGATGGAGGAAGAAAAGATGGCAGAAAACAAGATAAAAACCATTGGTGTCCTTACCAGCGGTGGTGACGCACCTGGAATGAATGCTGCAATTCGTGCAGTTGTCAGAAGAGGTTTAAGCAATGGATTAAATGTAAAAGGTATTCTGAAAGGATACAATGGTCTGTTAAACGAAGAGATTATTGACATGAGCGCAAAAGATGTATCTGATACAATCGAGCGTGGAGGTACAATCCTTTATACAGCACGTTGTGCAGAATTCCGTACAGAAGAAGGCCAGAAACGTGGAGCAGAGATCTGCAGAAAACATGGAATTGACGGACTTGTTGTCATCGGTGGTGACGGATCTTTCGCAGGTGCTCAGAAGCTTGCGAATCTCGGAATCAATACAATCGGTCTTCCCGGAACAATCGACCTTGACATTGCATGTACAGAATATACCATCGGATTTGATACAGCTGTAAACACAGCAATGGAAGCAATTGATAAAGTACGTGATACTTCCACTTCTCATGAGAGATGCAGTATCATCGAGGTTATGGGACGTGGTGCAGGATATATTGCTCTGTGGTGCGGTATTGCCAACGGTGCTGAGGACGTTCTGGTTCCTGAGAAATATGACTATGATGAGCAGAAGCTGATCAATAACATTATCGAGAGTCGTAAGAAAGGCAAAAAGCATCACATCATCATCAATGCAGAAGGTATCGGTCATTCTGAAGCAATGGCAAAACGTATCGAAGCTGCCACAGGTATCGAAACACGTGCTACAATTCTTGGACACATGCAGCGTGGTGGAAGCCCGACATGTAAAGACCGTGTATATGCATCTATGATGGGTGCCCTGGCTGTAGACCTTCTTGTTGCAGGCAAGACATGCCGCGTTGTCGGATATCGTCACGGTGAATTCGTAGACTTCGATATCAATGAAGCACTTGCTATGCAGAAAGGTATCTCTGATTACCAGTGGGAAGTATGCCAGTCACTTTCTCATAACTATGATAAAAACAACAAATAACAAATGAATAAAAAGATGCAGTTATATAACAGACTGCATAAATTAAATACTGCTCAGATAATTACCCTCGGTTTTGCGGGGGTGATTATCTTAGGGGGATTACTTCTGTGGCTGCCGTTTTGTACGGCACCCGGATACCACACATCTTTTACAGATGCCATGTTTACCGCAACCACAAGTATATGTGTAACAGGGCTTGTGACAGTTGTTACGGCAACTCACTGGACTCTGGCAGGCAAGATTATTATTCTTATCCTGATCCAGATCGGAGGTGTGGGACTGATTTCCCTGGGCAGTATTATTTTTATAAGTCTGAGAAAGAAAATATCGCTGAGGAACCGGCGTGTTATCCAGGAGTCCTATAATATGGACAGAATGGGTGGGATGGTCAGGCTGGTGAAGAAAGTTCTGATCTGTGTGTTTGGAGCAGAAGGAATCGGTGCAGTGTGTTATGCAGTTCGATTTATTCCGCAGTTCGGTCTGGCAAAAGGTCTGGGATACTCTGTTTTTACGGCAGTATCTGCATTCTGTAATGCTGGTATTGATCTGCTTGGAGAGGACAGCCTGGCTCAGTATGTTGCTGATCCGATCGTAAACTTTACAAGTGTAGGACTGATCATTATGTCAGGTCTTGGGTTTGTGGTCTGGTGGGATATCTGGGATAAGATCAAACGAGTCATCAGAGGGAACCTTCCTGTGGGACGTGTGTTTAAAAATCTTCGTCTTCATAGTAAGATTGTGTTGATGATGACGCTGATACTTGTTGTGGGCGGTACAGTACTGATCTTTCTGTTTGATCATGGAAATCCGGAAAGTATTGGGACATATTCGCCGGGAACGAAGTGGATGGCATCTTTGTTCCAGTCAGTTACCACAAGAACAGCCGGATTTTTCACTGTAAGCCAAGAGAGATTTTCTAATGCAACTTATATGCTGTGCCTGATATTGATGTTGATCGGCGGTTCCCCTATGGGAACAGCAGGTGGAATTAAGACAACAACAGTTGCGGTCCTTCTGCTGAGTCTGAAATCCAATCTTCAGGGAAAACGGGATGTGGAAGTACACCACAGGAGAATCAGAGACAGCTATATCCGTTCTGCGATCGTAGTGACAGGTATGGTACTTACAGTACTTATTCTCATGAGTATGCTGTTGTGTGCAGCCATGCCGGAAGCACCTATAGAAGATGTTGTTTATGAAATTACATCTGCGGTTGCAACGGTAGGACTTAGCAGAGGGCTGACACCCTGCCTGAATACAGCAGGCAAATGGATCGTGATCCTGACTATGTATCTGGGAAGAATCGGTCCGCTGACTCTGGGAACTGCAGTGACTGTACGTGTACAGAAAATGCCGGCAGATTCACATCTGGCAGAAGAAGATATTATGATTGGATAGTAACGGTTCGGCAGTCAGGCGGATATTCGCAGAGGATAACGAATACATGTTCAGAAAGAGAAATGAGGAAGAAAATGAAGAACAAATCTTATGCAGTGATCGGTCTTGGGCAGTTCGGGATGACGGTAGCCCTTACTCTGGCAGAGGCGAACTGCGATGTACTTGCCATTGACGATAAAGATGATAATGTGCAGGATATCGCAGAGAAAGTTTCCTATGCTGTCAAGGCAGATGTGCGTGATCCGGGAATTCTGGAATCGCTTGGAGTTCAGAACGTAGATGTTGCGGTCATCGCAGTAGCCGAGAATATGGAGGCCAGTATTACAGCAACGATGCAGGTGAAAGAACTTGGAGTTCCTTTTGTCATGGCGAAGGCAATGAATTCTCTTCATGGCAGGATACTGGAGAAAATAGGGGCAGATAAGGTGATTTATCCTGAACATTCCATGGGTATCAGAGTTGCAAGAAATCTTCTCTCCAGTGGATTTGTCGATATGTTTGAGCTTTCTTCTGATTTCAGTATGGCAGAATTTAAGATCCCGCGGGAATGGATAGGAAAAACACTTCGGGAGCTGAAGGTCAGGGAAAAGTATAACATCAATCTGATCGGTCTGAAGCATGGCGATAAGATGAATATGAATGTGGCGCCGGATGAAGTGTTTCCGGCAGACTGCACAGTTGTTGCAGCAGGAGCAAACAGTGACCTGAATAAGGTTTCGGAAAATTGAGGATAAGATATGATCACCAGTGTAAATAACGGACAGGTAAAAAATATCATACAGCTGAACCAGAAAACAAAAGCCCGCAGAGAACAAGGGCTTTTTGTTGCAGAAGGAAGAAAAATGTTCGGCGAAGCACCTAGGGATTGGATTTCGAAGGTGTATGTATCAGAAGCTCTCAGCGGTGATGCAGAACTGATGGCTCAGGTGGAGAAACTTCCATATGAAATAGTAACAGATTCTGTTTTTCGACAGATGAGCGATACGCAGACGCCGCAGGGAATTATGACAGTGCTTAAGAAACCTTCTTATATAATGGAAGATATTCTCGGCGGGAAAAATCCGCTGGTTATGATTCTGGAAGATCTGCAGGATCCGGGAAATGCGGGAACTATTCTCCGTACAGGAGAGGGTGCCGGAGTAAGCGGAGTTCTTCTGACAAAGACCTGTGTGGATATCACAAACCCGAAGGTTATACGATCAACCATGGGTTCTGTCTACAGAATGCCTTTCCTATATGTGGAAAGTGTGGTATCATTAGCACAGGAACTGAAAGACAGAAATATCCGCACATTTGCGGCGCATCTGCATGGTAAGAACTCTTATGATCAGGAATCCTACACAGGAGGAACTGCTTTCCTGATCGGCAACGAGGGAAAAGGACTGACAGATGAAGCGGCAGACAGTGCTGATTGTCTGATACGGATTCCTATGTGTGGAAAAGTAGAATCTCTGAATGCTGCCATGGCATCCGGAATTCTCATGTATGAAGCTGCTCGTCAGAGACGATAGCAGACGAAAGGAGGAGTTTCATGCAGCCTTTGATCTGGCTTGGGATTCTTGCGTTATTGCTTGTTGTAGAGGCAATTACGGCAGGACTGACCACCATCTGGTTTGCCGGCGGCGCACTGGTCGCTGCTATTGCATGTTATGCAGGAGCGAACCTCACTGTACAGATATTGCTGTTTCTGTGTGTTTCATTGGTACTTCTCATCTTTACCAGACCACTGGCAATGAAGTACTTCAACAAAGAAACCATACAGACCAATGCAAACAGTCTGATTGGAAAGAAAGCAGTTGTGATTCAGGAGATTGACAATCTGGCGCAGACAGGCCAGGTTCGTATCAATGACATTGAATGGACTGCACGTTCTGCTGATGACGAAAAAATCGGCGAAGGCACCGTTGTAACGATCGAAGAGATCCGAGGTGTGAAACTTATCGTAAAACAGAATAAGGAGGATTAGTTATGGGCGTGGTTTTTCTGATAGTTATTATCGTTATTGCGGTATGGGTCCTTGCATCCTGCGTCCGCATTGTACCACAGGCATATGCAGTAATCCTGGAACGTCTGGGAGCTTATCAGGCGACCTGGAGTACAGGAATTCACTTTAAGGTTCCGTTTATTGAACGAGTGGCCAGAAAGGTAAATCTGAAGGAACAGGTAGTGGATTTTCCACCGCAGCCGGTTATCACAAAGGATAACGTAACCATGCAGATCGATACTGTCGTATTCTTTCAGATTACAGATCCGAAGCTTTATACTTACGGTGTGGAGAATCCGATCATGGCAATCGAGAATCTGTCCGCAACAACATTAAGAAATATTATCGGTGACATGGAACTGGATGAGACACTTACATCACGTGAGACGATCAATACCAAGATGAGAGCTTCTCTTGATGAAGCTACTGATCCATGGGGAATCAAGGTCAATCGTGTGGAACTGAAGAACATTATTCCTCCGGCAGCTATTCAGGATGCAATGGAGAAACAGATGAAAGCTGAGCGTGAACGTCGTGAAGCAATCCTGATCGCAGAAGGTCAGAAGAAATCTACGATCCTTGTTGCAGAAGGTAAGAAACAATCCGCAATTCTGGATGCAGAAGCTGAGAAACAGGCAGCAATCCTCCGCGCAGAGGCTCAGAAAGAGCGTATGATCAAGGAGGCAGAAGGACAGGCTGAGGCAGTTCTGAAAGTTCAGAATGCCAATGCAGAGGGTATCCGCATGATCAGAGAGGCAGGAGCAGATGAGGCAGTTCTGACACTGAAGAGTCTGGAAGCATTTGCTAAAGCGGCAGATGGTAAGGCAACCAAGATCATTATTCCGTCGGATATTCAGGGAATCGCAGGTCTGGCAAGTTCGCTGAAAGAGATCGTCACTGATCCGAAAGCGGAGACAGACAAATAACAAAAGAGAATAAATGACATCGGGGAGAGAATTATTATGAACTTAAAAGGAAGAAACTTTCTGACACTGAAAGACTTTACACCGGAGGAAATCACATATCTTATTGATTTATCCGCAGAACTTAAAGCAAAGAAGAAAGCCGGCGAGCTTCACGAATATTACAGAGGCAAAAATATTGCACTTATTTTTGAAAAAACAAGTACAAGAACCCGTTGCTCTTTTGAGGTAGCTGCCCATGATCTTGGAATGGGAAGCACATACCTGGATCCGACAGGTTCTCAGATCGGTAAGAAAGAAAGCATTGCAGATACAGCAAGAGTTCTGGGAAGAATGTATGATGGTATCGAATATCGTGGATTTGGTCAGGAAGTCGTAGAAGAGCTTGCAAAACATGCAGGTGTTCCGGTATGGAATGGCCTTACGAACGAATATCATCCGACACAGATGATCGCTGATATGCTGACAATCCGTGAGCATTTCGGAGATTTAAAAGGACGTAAGCTTGTATACATGGGTGATGCCCGTTACAATATGGGTAATTCCCTGATGATTGCCTGCACAAAACTTGGCATGCATTTCGTAGCCTGCACAACTAAGAAATATTTCCCGAATGCAGAGTTAGTTGCTCAGTGCGAGGAATATGCAAAAGCATCCGGCGGAAGCATCACTCTGACAGAGGATGTTCAGGCAGGAACAAAGGATGCAGACGTTATCTATACAGACGTATGGGTATCTATGGGTGAGCCGGATGAGGTATGGACAGAGAGAATCCATGATCTGACACCTTATAAGGTAACAAAGGACGTTATGAAGAACGCAGGAGAGAAAGCAATCTTCCTTCACTGTCTGCCTGCATTCCATGACCTTAAGACAAAGATCGGCAAGGAAATGGGCGAGAGATTCAATCTGACAGACATGGAAGTGACAGACGAAGTATTTGAATCTGAGCAGTCCAAGGTATTTGATGAGGCAGAGAACCGTATGCATACCATCAAAGCTGTCATGGTAGCAACATTAGGAGAGCCGGAGAACAAATAATGGCACATCTGTATAATGAAGAAACAATTTCACAGGCAATAAACACAAAATGGGCGGGCAAAACCGTCCATTTTGCAAAAGAAACAGATTCTACCAATTCATGGATCAAGCGTCTGGCAAAAAATGGTGCAGAGCATGGAACTCTGGCAGTTGCGGAATTTCAGTCTGCGGGAAGAGGGCGTTTTGACAGAAGATGGGAAGCGCCGGAGGGCAGCTCTATTATGATGACACTGCTCTTACGTCCGGAATTTTCACCGCAGTATGCATCTATGCTGACATTGGTTATGGGAATGGCAGTGGCACAGGCAGCAGAGGAACTGGGGTTTAACGTAAGTATTAAATGGCCCAATGATATTGTGATCTCTAAGAAGAAAATCTGTGGTATCCTGACCGAGATGGGAACAAATGGTGTGAAGATCAATTATGTTCTCATCGGAGTAGGAATCAATGTAAACCTGAAAGAATTTCCGGAAGAAATGCAGGACAAAGCGACTTCACTGATTCTGGAGGGCGGTCATGAATATGACAGAAATCAGGTGATTGCACAGGTGATGAAATATTTCGAGATCAACTATGAGAAATTTATCCAGACCTGTGATTTTACTCATCTGCTGGATGATTACCACAGAATCCTTGCAAATCTGAACCAGCCGGTCAGAGTGATCGATGGTGACAGAAGTTTCGAAGGAATCTGCAGGGGGATTGATGAAAAAGGTGAACTGCTTGTGGAAAGGCAGAATAAAGAAGTTGTGAAAGTCAGCGCAGGAGAGGTTTCGGTGCGTGGGCTTTACAGCTATGTATAAAGATTCTGAATAATTTCGAAAGAGGGAAACAGTAATTTATGTATCAGGACAACATTACTCTCTGCGGCGCAAGTGCCTATGAGAAGAAATTTTATTTTAATCAGGATTTCAATGCACTTCCGGATCATGTGAAGAAAGAACTTCAGATCATGTGTGTTCTTTACACAGAGGATGTAGGAGGAATCCTGACTCTGGAATTTGACGAAAACGGCAGACTTCAGTTTAAAACAGAAGCTCTGGAAGCAGATGCCCGCTACGATGAGATCGGAAGCGGACTGAAGATCAAACAGCTTCAACAGGACAAGAAAGAACTTCTGGAATCTCTGGAAATGTATTATAAAGTATTCTTTCTCGGAGACATCCCGGAAGAAGAACTGAAGAAAACATCGGGCAGTGAGGACTGAATCCATGCAGATAAAGAATGAGCCGGTACAGGCAAGAGAACCATTCATGAAGATGCAGTGGAAAATAGGAAACGTACAGATTGACAATCCGTTTGTTCTTGCACCAATGGCAGGTGTCACAGACCTGCCATTTCGAACGCTCTGTAAAGAGCAGGGAGCCGGACTGATCTGTATGGAAATGATCAGTGCAAAAGCGATTTCTTTTCACAATAAAAACACCATTGCCCTGATGGAGATTGATCCATGTGAGCACCCGGTTTCCATGCAGCTTTTTGGCAGTGAACCGGATCTTATGACAGAGGTTGCGAAATCCATTGAGGACAGAGATTTCGATATCTTGGACATCAATATGGGATGCCCTGTGCCGAAGGTTGTCAATAACGGCGAGGGATCTGCATTGTTGAAGAACCCGAATCTGATTGAAGAGATCGTTCGAAAAGTATCATCTGCAATCAGTAAACCGTTGACTGTCAAGGTGCGAATCGGATTTGAGAATGAACCGGTAGATATTGTTGAAATCGCGAAACGTATTGAGGATGCGGGAGCAGCAGCACTTGCAGTGCATGGGCGCACCAGACAGCAGTACTATTCCGGCACTGCAGACTGGGATACGATCCGCAGGGTAAAAGAAGCGATTACCATTCCTGTAATTGGAAACGGAGATGTAGATTCTCCGCTGAAAGCAGAAGCACTGGTAAAACAGACCGGATGTGATGCTGTTATGGTGGGACGTGCAGTAAGGGGAAATCCCTGGTTGTTCCGCGAACTGAACCATTATTTCCGGACAGGAGAACTGTTGGAACGCCCGTCTGTAGAGGAAATACGTGAAATGATCCTGCGTCATGCCAGAAAACAGATTGAATTAAAAGGTGAATTCGTAGGAATCCGTGAGATGCGTAAACACGTTGCCTGGTATACTGCAGGCATGCGTCACAGCGCAGGGCTCAGAAGAGAGTCAAACACCATAGAAAGTTATGAAGCGCTGGAGGCGCTTTTATCAAGATTAGCATAAAAGTTAAAACCATGTGAAATGAGAAATATAAACAATAGCAAAGGCGCTCGGAATGCTTGACAATCCGGGTGCTTTTTTGTATAATACAGAAATTGTGAATATCCTAGAATAAGTCTGCCCTTTTTCAGGTATGATGTATCAGGAAGCACATAAATCCATGTAGTGATCCGGGGCGAAAAGAAACGCAGAAGACTATACCGGATGTTGAAAGGGAGTAAGGTTATTATGGAAGAAAAGAAAAACTTACTAACTTATGCAGGACTTAAAAAATTAGAAGAAGAGCTGCATGATTTAAAGGTAGTAAAGAGAAAAGAAGTAGCAGAGAAAATTAAGGAAGCCAGAGAACAGGGCGACTTATCTGAGAATGCGGAATACGATGCAGCGAAAGACGAACAGAGAGACATTGAAGCACGTATCGAAGAAATCGAGAAGATCTTAAAGAATGCTGAAGTTGTTGTAGAGGACGAAGTAGATCTGGACAAGATCAGCGTTGGATGTAAGGTTAAAGTACACGATTTTGAATTCGACTTTATCGCCGGCATCGTCAAAATCATCGAAATCATCTTCAAAGTCGTGGAAATCCTCATCCAGTTCCTTGTGGAATGATTTATACTGTAAGACGTAAGAAACACCAGCTGCTGCAGCGCCGACGATAGCTGCCAGTGTCAGTAATTTACCAAAATGTTTTTTTGCCATGGTTGATACTCCTCTCTATACGATTCGATATCCTTATTGTAATACGAAACGCCTAAAAAATAAAGGGAATCTTTTGTGAACAACGGGAAGTGTGTGAATCACGTGTTACGGGGTACGTATGCGTGAACAGTAACACAGGGGCGGTAATTATGTACAGGAAGCATGAGAAAAATGCTTGTTGTCATACCGGAAATCATGTAGAATAAAATTATATATTTGCTAGGTGGTGATAAAAATAAAATGATGAATTTGAATACAAAGATGACGGCGCAGGAATTGGAACAAATGATTGCACAGATGGAAAGGATATTTACGGTTGTACGTATTTTAGATAAAGATCTACTCCATAAGATGGACGTGAGGAACGGGGAACTCCGATCCGAGGACTGCAAATGCTATTCGTTCTGGGAAAAAGGAAAGAATTGTGAGAATTGTGCGGCACAGCGCGCGCTTGCGATGAAGGGACAGTGCATGAAGCTTGAATTTATCGGTCTGAAGATGTATCAGGTCATCGCGAAGTATCTGGAGGTGGATGGAGTTCCCTGTGTGGTGGAGATGATTTCCTGTCTGGATGATGAGACACTTCTTGACGCAGAGGGAAGAGAAGCACTCGTTAAGAAATTTGCACACTACAGGCGCGAGCTGTATGCGGATGCACTGACGAGGAGCTACAGCCGGAGATATTTTGAAGATCAGTTAAAAGAGCAGCGGATGGATGCCGGTATCGCGATGCTCGATCTGGATGATTTTAAGACCTACAATGATATATATGGGCATGTGGCGGGCGATAAAGTGCTGGTGACGGTGTCGGCGGCGATTATAAGCTGTATCCGTAAGACGGACCGCTTGGTGCGTTATGGCGGGGATGAATTCCTGCTTGTGATGCCGGGCATCAGTCTGGAGGCATTTGTTGAGAAGCTGCATCGGATACAGGATCTGATCTGCAACATGAGTGTTGAAGGATATCCGCAACTGAAATTGTCAGTCAGCATCGGCGGTACGCTGACGAACGGGGAGACAGTCGGGAAGGCGATGTGCCGGGCGGACGAATTTATGTATCAGGCGAAGACCTCCAAGAACATGATTGTGACTGAGAAAGATGGACAGTGGACACCGGAGGAGATCGTGGTAGCCGGGCGGCGCAATGCGAGTCGTTACCGCATTTTGATCGTGGACGATTCGGAGATGAACCGTATGATTCTCTCAGAAATGCTGAAAGGCGAATTCGAGATTCTGGAGGCAGAAAATGGTTCAGCATGTCTCGACATGCTGAACCGTTATGAGACGAAGATTTCCCTGATTCTTCTCGATATCGTCATGCCGGGGATGAACGGCTTCGGGGTTCTGGAATACATGAACCGCAACAACCTGATCGGGGATATCCCGGTTATCATGATTTCGGGCGAAGATTCGGGCGAGGTCATCAAGCAGGCGTATGAGTGGGGAGTTTCTGATTATATCAAGCGCCCGTTCGATATGGAGGTTGTACACCGGCGTGTCTTAAATACGATCAAATTGTATGCGAAACAGCGCCGCCTGGTGGCAATGGTGACGAACCAGGTTTTTGAGAAAGAGAAGAATAGCCGGATGCTGATCAGTGTTCTGAGCGAGATCGTGGAATTTCGAAATGGCGAGAGCGGTATGCACGTACTCAATATTAATATATTGACGACGATGATTCTGGAACAGCTCGTCAAGAAGACGGACAAATATCCCTTGTCCTGGTCGAACCGGATGCTGATCAGCACGGCATCATCCCTGCATGACATCGGAAAGATCGGAATTGACGAGAAGATTTTGAATAAACCGGGTCGTCTGACGCCGGAGGAGCGTAAGATCATGGAAAAACATACAGTGATCGGTGCGGACATGCTTGCGAATCTTCAGATGTATGAGGATGAGCCGCTGATGAAAGTGGCGTACCAGATCTGCCGTTGGCACCATGAGCGCTATGATGGAAAAGGATATCCAGATGGTCTAAAAGGGGAGGAGATCCCGATCTCAGCGCAGGTGGTGGCGCTGGCGGATGTGTATGATGCGCTGACAAGTGAGCGCGTCTATAAAAAGGCTTATTCTCATGAGGAGGCGGTGCAGATGATCTGCAACGGAGAGTGTGGTACATTTAACCCGCTCCTGCTTGAGTGCCTGTGTGAGATTCAGGATCCTATTAAAAAGGAGCTGCAGGAGGCAGCATACCGGAGTGAGATGAGTGATCCGGAGCGAAAAAATAAGAAATTTGAACATTA
>ENA-USYV01001678-USYV01001678.1-human-gut-metagenome-genome-assembly--contig:-NODE-1678-length-20425-cov-6.624631_pt1 | contig 20425 bp, 19 predicted proteins | sample MGYA00250066_ERZ773514 | MGnify/ENA primary metagenome ERZ773514 (study PRJEB29103, sample SAMN06112049) | human gut metagenome | biome: human gut; feature: ankylosing spondylitis patient; material... | reverse complement strand
CTATCTTCGCAATGAGTGGAATGCAGTGGTGGACATCTTTAATTATGGTGACACTTATCTGGACAACAATATGGTTGAACGGATGAACCGGTACATATCCTTATCAAGAAAAAACTCATTGTTCTTCGGCAGCCATAAGGGGGCCGAACGAGGCGCCATACTCTATACGATAGCACTCACTTGTAGGATGCATAAAGTGAATCTATTTGAGTATCTCACGGATGTGATAAACAGAACAGCCGAATGGCAACCGAACACACCAATTGAAAAATACAGGGAACTGCTTCCTGACAGATGGGAAAAGGCTAATGACTAAAAAGGGATCATTAGCCTTTTTATTTTAATACACTATATAGAATCGCGGAGACGCTTACATCTACAACGTCAGCAGTGAGCCAAACATCTATTATCAGGCAAGTATTTAACTCTTAATTCAAAGGATATGAACAACAGATTATCAGAAAACGAGAAGGCATTTATCGAGTGCTTCTCACGGTTCGTAAACGGTCAGATGGGTTCAGCCGCCAAGGTAGGCAATGCCCTTGCAGATGACCATCGCTATCTTATCAACGAAAAGGGCAAGGTGGTGTTTGCCTTCTTGGAACGCCTTGCCAACGACTATCAAAAAGGTCGTTATGACCAGCGTGACGAGTGGGTGTGCCGATTGGCAGCAGAGGCCATCGAACACCTTGTAGAGAACAGAATGTATTACAGAACACTTAACAACGATTGACTATGGCAAGCAGATTGATTACACCCGTATTGGAGGAGATACTGAAATCCTATCCTCTGTATTCACAGGACGGCAAAGGCAAGGATGCCGTTTGTGTGGCAATATTCTTCATCGGACACGTCCGTTGGTTCGTACTTGAAGGACAGCCGGAAGGTAACGACACCACGTTGTTCACCATCGTATGCGGTCTGCATGAAACGGAGTATGGCTATACCTCCGTCAATGAAATGGAGAGCGTAAAGGTGGATGGCTCCAAATATGGAGTGGACGAGATATTTCAAGTGGAGCAATTGGACGGTTTCAAGCCGGTGAAACTGAAGAGCATTCCAGACGAGGATTTACAGACTTTCCTGAATAGAATGGAAAAGAAGTGAACATCATATGATAACCCCCAAAGACAAAAGATAATGGACAGAAATCAACTTATCAGGCATATCTGCCGCTGCATTAAACGAGACCGCTTTTGTTGGAGGAACTATCTTCAACCATCCTCTTACTATGGTCGAGAACTCGCAGTCACTCCGTTATTTTGCTCCTATGGGCAAATCGGGTATAGCATCTATTTCCCATATTCCAATTTGCCAAACATCGACTACGATTGGGAGACCAAAGAATTAACTGTTGATGACATAGATTGGAAAGAGTGGATAAGAGACTGTCAAAAGTAACTCCATAACCAAAGCAACCGCAGGGACAATACTCCTTGCGGCTGACTATTGTTAGTACCTACTATGAGTAGTAAAGCCTACGATTAGTATATACTACGATACTACTCTCATCTTCGGAAAGCGGACTTGGCAACGTGCTCCTCTTGTACCTCTTCCTTCTGGTACTCCTCCATGTCAAGCAGTTGCTCATACGCAGAGCTGATGTTTGCGTCCATAGAATGGTTGTGGCTGAAAGGGAAGGTATGCTTCACAGAGAGTCCTGCATTGGTCACAGTCCCCACATCCAGGCTATCCTTATCCTTGTTATATTGCAGGTTCAGCAAACCACCATTCGGCATTTGGAATATCGGCATTTTTCGCTGCGCCAATTCCGAAAACTCTTCGGCGGTCATCTCCCTCGCCACAGCCTTCACGTCCTCACTGGCACGTCCTATGCCATAGCGAGTGATATGGTCACGCACTTCTTGCTCCGTATGCTTCAGGAACACCTCATACGTACCGCCGACACTCCCGTTATAGACCACTGCAAAGTCCTTGTCCTCTATTAGCAGGTCATCGCCTCTGTTCTGGCACGGCTTCCTGTAGGTCTGCTCCTCGTCCATGCCGTTCCCGTCATAGTATTCCTTGGCAAGCGTCAGCAGTCCTTGATAGTCACCTTTCTCCTTTAGCTTATCCAGTTCCGATGTGTCATCCGTTGATTGGAGATAGGCGATGGAGGCATAATAGACGTTTTCTTTCGATTGTGAAGGCTCTGTCAGGCTTTTGTACTGGGCAAAAGCCTCCTGATAATTGGTGTCAAGGTCTTTGCCGTGGTCGTAAGGAACAGAGAGTTTCACTTCCAGACCGTTACTCGTCGGCACAGCAATCTTTACAGAGTCCTCCTTCTCATGATGCTGGATATATACAGCAGAACCATTATATGCCAAGACTGCATGGTCGCCGTCATCTATGGATAGATAACTTTTCCCTTGCCCGTTTTCCTGCTCAGCCTTTTTCTCCTGGTCTATCTCCATAGCAATCTTGTCGATATGCTGCGTGAGCATTGAGGTAGCTTTTTTCACATCGAGTAGCGTGGTCTTGATGAACTGCGGCGACTCCTTCAGCGAATCCAGCCAAGACTTCAAATAGGCAGCCGAATCTCCTTTCAGATGCTTTGTCATGCCATACCGCTGAGCGGTCAGCGCAGCCGTCAGTTCTGCCACCAGTTCCTCGCGTGCATACTCTGCCGAGCCGAAGGTAGCGGGCTTGATGCGGTCTAACTGTCCCTCCGCACCCGTGGAGTGTCCCATCTCGTGGAAAAGGTTCGAGTAGAAAGACTCCCCATCCTTGAACTGCCTTTTCTCAGGCATCACAATCTCATTCTTGCTGATGGAGAAATAGGCGGAATCACCGAACATCGGTTTGATGGGACATATCCAACGGTTGTCCGCTATCATCCTATCCACGGGTTCAAAGGCAAACTGCTCGTCCTTCTCTACCTTGGGCATCGAGTATTCCTGTTCCAGTTTCTCCCAAAACTCTGGTCTGACCTCCTTCAGGTTGGTCTGCGCCACATTGAAGACATGGTAAGTCTGAAGCTTTGGATATACATTGTACTTTTCGCGCTCTTCCTGAGAGAGCAGTTTGTAGTCCTCCCACTTGATGTGTTCCTTTGTTTCCTTATTGACCACCGTAAACGTGGTGAGCATCACGGGGAAAGAATGCTCACCTTTCAGTACTGACACACGGGGCTTCTGTTCCTCGTCTTTCTTGCCAGTTTTGTTAAACTGCTGTATGCGGTCGAAGGTACAGAAGCGAGGAATCTTGTAACCCTCCTTCTCGCAATGCAGGAGCAACATCATAGCGTTCATGCCATTATATTCTCGTCCGTTCAGGTTTTTCGGCCATTGCAACGCACCTTCAGTAAACCAGGGCTTTTTCCATCCGTCTTTGCCCGACAGCGACTGAATACGCTCAATCATCATATCGGCAAACAGGTCGAGTGCCTTGTCTTCGGCACTCGGACCTTCCTTAGCATAAGGCTTTCCCATAGTCAATTAACCATTATAGGGCTGCGGAACATATTCGCTCATTTCAGACACTCGGCAGGAGAAGTCCAGTTTGTCATTGAAGACACTGACAGACAATGCCCCTTTGATGTTCGCTTTCACGCCTGGTTGCAGCCATGCCTCGCATTTGCCATCGAATAGGAAGAAACTTACCCAGATGTATTCAAATCCGTCCTGTACTTTCTCTGCGCTGAAAGCGGAGAACTGGCAGTACGGCACACCATTCTTGTCCGTCTTGTCCTCAATGCTCTTGCCCACCTTGCCGCGGAACTCCATCACGCCCTTGATGCAGTCCTCTGCCTCGTCAGGCTGGTGGCTGATGCTGCTTGCCGACAGGTTGAAATAAAGGACATCGCCCCATTTTCTTGGTACCAATACACCGGCTACCTCAATGCGTTCGCCGATGTTGCAGCTGCCCACCTCCGTCAGTGTCCCATCTTTGATGACCGACACCTCGATGGTCTTGTTAATCCCGCTCTTCGCTGGAATGACTACGTTCATGGCAAAGCTCACGAATGCCTTGCCCTCCTTGTTCGTGCGGCAGGTCGCAGCCTTGCTGACCGTTCCGCACACTGTTACATTACATTTGATCATTGCTCGATACTATTTGAATTATACATATCCATCGTCCAAGTGAAATGTCTTAGCAATGACAATAATCTCTTTTCAATCATCATATACTAGCGCACGTATCAGTTCATAGACTATCCACGCTGCTATGATAAGTTGGAAGCCGAGATAGATGATGGCCACGGTCTGACCGAAAAGCCATTGGGTAAGCATGAAGTGTCCTGCCACAGCTACCATACCCACCAGCAATGTACACAGATGACTTGCTATCCTTTTCATTTCCTTTGCAGATTTTGTTGTTGACTCTCAGCCTCCATCCCTTGCTCGAAGTTCTGCGAAGCCTGCTGTGTCGCCACGATGCCTGTCACCATTCCCGCAATCTTCGTCCGTTTGCTTTCTTCCGACAGATTGGCATTGCCCAAAATGAGCGACAGGCGGTTCATCTCCGAGGAGGTCAGTTCACGGTCAATCTTCACCGTACCGCTCTCTGCATGAAGCACAGTCTTGCCGTTCTCACCCACAGTAATGGTGCATTGCCTCATGCCTGGAACAAGCGAGGTCAAATCTACGAGCCGGTTGGCTGCCATGGCAGAGATAAGTCCTTTTTGTCGTTCCTCATCATTGCTGTCAATCTGCGCTGCCAACATCATCAGCGACATGAAGGTGGTCATCGCCATGTCGAGTATAGGGTCATTCGTTCCCGAAATGCCCACGCCGCTGTCCTCCGAGGAAAGGATTTTCTTCATCCAGTCCTCCGACGAAACCTTCTGCTCCTGTGGCGCATTGCTCTTGTATTTTGCCAACAGGTCATTGCCGTTATGCAGGGCCTGTAGCTTGATGTTGCCTTTCTGTCCGATTTCTGCCAGATAAGCGGCTGGATCCATATCCCTTTTTGAGCCGTCAGCCGATACACTCTTCACTCCGAAATGCAGATGCTCGCCAGTGGTTCTGGTGCCGGTATTTCCCGACACCCCCAACTTCTGACTGGCATTAACCACGTCACCTACCTTTACTGCTATGTCAGACAGATGCAGGTAGGAGCATTGCACCTTGCTGCCATCCTCACGGCTGTATTCCACGGTGACGGATTTCCCTCCTGCCGTGTTCGCATTATGGTTCACCGCCACCACCTTGCCGCCGTTCTCCGTGGCCAACACCGCCTCATGGTTCGTCTTGATGTCAATGCCCTTGTGCATCTGCTGCTTGGTGGCATCCATCGGATCCTGGCGATTGCCGAAAGGCGAGGTGATGAAGAGAAACTCCTCTCGCTCCACAGGAAAGGAATACCCGGCAGACTGCGGTACATGGGCAGCAGGCATTTCTCTACGAGGATTATTCTCCACCCCGAACGACCGACCTTCTGCCCGCATCTCAGCCATCACCTCACTGTCATACTTGTCCAGTCCGTTGGCTTCAATGATGCGCTGCAGACTTGCAGCATAACCGCCGCCCGTGGCATAGCCGGCACGCTCAATGCCCTTCGTCCATCCCTTGTAGTCGTCAGGCGACAGCGTGAAGCACTGCGCATAACGCTTGTTCTGCTTCAGGAACTGCGAGTGATGCTCATAACTGTCACCCACGCTTTTGTACTTACAGAATTTCTCGTTGGGCCTATCATCCGTATAGACTCCATACTCTCCGCCATTCTTCAACCACGATGCCGTAGCCTTGATGCCAAAGTGGTTGTTGCATTCGCGCGACAGTTGGCTCTGTCCGTTGCTGCTCTCCAGTATGGCTTGCGCCAAGATGACGGAGGCAGGAATCCCATACATCCGCATCTGTTCTTTGGCTTCCTCCGCATATTGTGCGGCATACGCTGCGTTCTTTCCCATAAGCCTATCTCCTTAGACTGGTGTGTTGTTCTGTTTCTTGACTTTCCTGTGCCATCTGCTTTCCTGTCTCTTTTCCAGGTGACACCATCTCCGTAATTCCACGCTTCGATGATGTTGTCTGCTTCGGCATTTCCAACTGGTCACAGATGGCCACCCGTTCACCAGCACGAATGAGCTTCGGCAGATAGGTGTCGAGGGCATGATATGGGAATCCTGCCATTGCCAACGGCTTGCCTTCATCATCCTTGCGCCCATTGCTCTTTGTCAGCGTAATACCCAATATTTTGGATGCCTTCACCGCATCATCCTTGTAGGTCTCATAGAAGTCACCGCAGCGAAACAAAAGAATGGCATCAGGATGCTTCTTCTTCAAGTCAAGATATTGTTGGACAAGGGGAGAGACAGCAGCCTTGACAGCCTTTTCATCCTTCTTTTCTTCTTTCTTTTCCTCTTGTTTCTTCTCTTCCCTTTGTTCAGAGCTTTTATCTTCCTTAAGTACCACTTCCTTCTGTTCATCATGCTTATCGACAATTGCCGTCTCCGCTTGCTTCACCTCCGTCGCTTCTTCCTGCTTCTCTTGTGTACTTTGCTCGACATTGTTGTCTTTCTGCAATACATCAGCAAACAGCGAGGCGGCAAGGTTCTGCTTGTAGGAATCCCTGTCAGGAGCCACCCACAATCGTTGCCATTGTGACGGACTGACACTTCTCGGCTGCAACTTCTTGCCGTCAATAGTGGCTGCACACAGGCATTCGCCCGATTTGGCACGGAATACTGCCACACGCTGGATGCGGTTCAAATCAACCTCCTGCTCATTACCTCCGAAGATGTCCACCTTCAGGTCGGGTTTCGCCTCTGCCATAGCATAATACTTCTGTGCCAGTTCCTCACGCACACGCTCGATGTTGTCCATCGACTGCTTCAAGGTGGTGAAGAAATGATTGAGGTCTCCTTTGTCGGGATAGACGGCGAAGCCTTCCTTGCCTTCGGGCTTGATGTACAATGCCCACCGCTCCTTGTCGTCCTTCACCAACTGCACATTGTCGAAACCGATGTCACGGCTATGGATCACGGCTTCAGAAGCATCCAACGAGGATAGGTCTTCGATAGACCAGTTGCGCAACCTCGATACCGTGATTTTCTTGTCGGCAAAATAACTGTCATCGGGACGGAAACCCAAGGCACCATCGGGATTATAGAAACGCACGTTGTCATAACCCTCTTTCTGCAAGGCATTGGTGAAGCGTTGCTTGTTCATGCCCTTAATTTCGTTGTTCACCTCCAACGACGCACCCTGTGGCAGCACCACATCTGCGGTCTTACTGGCATCATCACGCACGATAACCACGGTACGCTGCTCCTCATTGGGATGCTGCTTGATTTCGTCAGCCACAAAGTAGTGGCTGGGCAACTGCCCCTGTATCTGCGCTGTCTCTCGCTGATGCTGGTCGGTTGCATACTCCACCTTTTCACCCAGTTCCGCTTTTTTCAATACCTTCAGCGCACCGTTTACCTCACTCTCGATGGCATCAATCAGGCAAGGGTCTTCCTTCAGTTCCCTCGTCCAGTAGTTCACCATGCCCAGGCTGTCCTTAGACAGACGAGCAGGCAGTCCCAATTCGAGCATCTTCACACCCGAAGCAAGTTCCGTGATGAGCTTCTCCTTCTTCACGGCATCCTCCGACGGGGCTTTGCCGTTCTTCATGACCATGCCTTCACGTGCCAACCGCTGCTGATGACCGGTGGCAGACACCAACTGACGCATCATCTCCTGTACATAGTCATTGTAGTGCTCGAAGTCACGCTGCCGTGGCAGGTAGATGACATCCTTCTCGGTGTCGTAGTGCGCCACACCCGTGCCGTCCTGACGTACATTCACGAGGTTGTCCTTCATCTTCTGAAGGAATCCGTTGACGCACCCATGCAGCTGCTTGTCCTCCTTATCGCCGTACCCTCTGTCTTCCATCGTGCCGTCTTTCTTCAAGGCCGTAGTGTAAGCAGTTTCGTTAGCCATTGGCAGGAGGGTCTGGTCGATATTGAAGAGCACACGTATCTCACGGTTCTTCACTCCCTTGTATTGTTGCTTGTCCTGGTCCGACAGTTCTGCGTATGCCTCCTTGGTAATGACATCATCGGGATTGTTGCGGTTGACATACTTGTTCCAATTGTAATACAGGAAGGGCACGCCTTTCTCATGTTCCCTCACGCTCTCACCCCGTGCCTTGGCTTCGGAGAACTGCGTAAACAGGTTGCTCTTGCAGCCCTTGGCATCGGAGTCGAGGGCAAGGACAAGGGCATTGAACGGACTGACCGAAAAGCCCTTGGGATAGAGCTTCGGATAGAGTTTACCGCTTGCGTTCAACCAATGTCCCTTGGCATCTACCGCACTCGTCAGTGCCTCAGTCAGCAGCGACACCTGTTTCTCTGCCGCCCGCTTCTCAAAATCTGATTTCTCTTTCATGCTTTTATCTTTTTGTTTATCTCAATCACATTCTATAATTGGCTTACCAAGCCACAGTTCCCGACAATTTTGTTGTCGGGCTTCACTGAATCCCCCTCGGTCGCACTACGCTCTCCCGTGCCTGCTCTTCGTACTGCACTGCTGCCATATTTCGCATTTGGTCGTTCTTGGCGAGTATGGCGTTAGCCAATGTATTCAGTGGCAATGCCCCCGACTGATACGCCCCAATCACGCTGTCTGGCAGTTGGATGGTACATGGCACATTATCGATGTTGGCAACAAGACATCGCCCTTGCAGCATCGGGTTGCTGATGCGAGGATTGAGTGGCTCATCAGGATATTGTCGGTACTGCACACGTGGCGCACCAGAACCCACCACAGTTGGTGCAATGCCTTCCTGCTGTTTTCTGCCCAGCACCTCATGTCCCGACTTGTTGAGCAGATTGGCACCTCCCATACCCATCAACAACATCTTCAGTATGGGATTTTTTACGAACATTCCAGCCACAATGGAGGCCAAAGGAAGAAGGCTATTGTCCATATTCAGCGATTTCGTCTTGCCCGTGAACAGTCCCACCAGTACATCGGGCAGCATTGCCAACACATAGCCAAGGTTTTTGCCAATGTCAGAAAAGCCGTTCAGCCCGAAGCTCTGTAAAAGTCCGTCCCATCCGCTTTCATTGGTCTGCAAGGCGGCTTGCTCTGGCGGTTCTACAGATGCTGTTGCCTCTTCAGTCGATGAATCAGGAGTTTCCTGCGGTTCTGCTTTCTTCTCCTTCTCAGCCTCTGCATCAAGTCTCGCCTTAACCTCCAGATACTCGTCTTCCTGTCCGGGTGCGACTATCAAGGGCACATCCTTGTACTTGTCTGTACGTTTGGCTGCTTCGTTTCTCTGAGGGTCAAGGAACGTACCTTTATTCCATGGGAATGAGGTATGTTCAGTTTGTTTCGTCCAATCCATAAATGTGATATTGCTCGTGGGAATCTTGTTCTTGAAATGGCTGTTGGTAGCCTTGATATAGCTGTTCTCGTGGTTCTTGATGACTTTTGCCTGTTTGCGGAATGAGGCGAAGACGTTGGTGCCCGTACCGAAAACTCCCTTGCTGATACACTCCTCGACACAGACCTCTTGGCTGCTACCTTTCTTGCTTAGGTGCTCCATGCCGACATTCATCACCATATCGATACCGACAAACTTGGCGAAGGTTGCCCATGAGCCAATCCCTCCCATGGCCACGACATCGGCACCCGCTCCGGCTGCCCATCCCGCTGCCTTCTCTGTTCGAGAGGGCTTATAGGCTGCCTCTCCTTTGGCTTCTATCTCTGCGGCAAGGGGTGACTTGTTCAGTTCGTAGGGCAGACCGAACAGACTGCTTTGTGCCGCCTTGCGGATGATATAGTCGGCAGAAGATGTTGGCATACGGTCTTTCACCATTTTTTCTATCATCAGCTGCTCCATGCGGTGATCGATATAGGCGTATGCCAAATCACAACCGAGTTGTTTAGAGAGTGCATCGTACCGCTCTCGTCCTATCTCCGTCACCACCGCCTTGCGCCATTCCTCAGCCATCACGGCAAGGTCACGCTGCATATCCTTGTTGCCGACAATAGCCTCCTTGCACATCGCCAGATAGTCTTCGGTGGTCTTGCTGTTCCACTTGCCTGTAATCTTCAGCGTGGCGTATGGGTCATCACCGGGCATATTGGCAGTGGCCAATGAGCGTAGGATGCCAGCCGTACTGTTGGAGTAGGCTCGCATCTCGTCTGCCTGTCTGTTGGACAAGTCCCGTTGCACCCTGCCCATCACGGGGGCAAGGTGACACCCGAAGTAGTCGCCCATCAGACGCTCTATCTCTGCGAATCGCTGACTGTTCTTTACTGCCATATACCTTTTTATATATTATACTGCTGTAATATCTGTTCCTTTGTCTGCTCGATGGCATTGTGATATATCTCCATCTGCTTAGGATAGTGTTCCTCCAACCATGCGTCCTTGTCCACTTGGCGGTGGATGAACTGCACAGCCATACGTTCCTCTATCTCCACGGAAGGTTCTCCCTCTTCCTTGCCATTGAACCATGCCTTTGTCCACCATCTCACGCCAGCCCGGTCGGGATAGACGCTCACCATCCTCGGTATGTCGAAGCTCTGGATATCCACGTCCAAATCGGCAAGAGAATCAATGATGCCGTCATGCGTCAGGGCTTGCTCTTGGAGTTTTTTTTTAATACCTCGTCCATCGTGGAGAGATACACCTGATGTCGCATGGCAAGATAGTTGAGAAAGTCGGCAATGAGCAGGTTCTGCACCTTAGCCGCCAAAGGCATACAGCGGTTGCCGATGCCCAAGGGATTAGCCATGCTCGGTATGGTCTCGTAGAAGTAATGCTTGCTCGCTCCCAACGAGAAGATGTTTCTTAATGACTGCTCCGTATGTTCAGGCAGACTATATGCTCCCTGCTGCAGGTCCTCGAAATAGGAGGGGAGGAAGCGGAGCATCAATGTTTCTATCTCCTGATGGTCGGTGTCGTAGGGTGAAGGGATGTTCATGTCCAGTTCATTGATGCCCATTTGGGAATTGTGCTCCAATGCCTTGATATTGCCGTAGAGCATGGTGAGGAACTCCAACGGATTGATTTCCTCTCCGTCAAACCTCACCTCCATGTGCAGCATGTCGCCACTGATGGCAATGGTCTGACCGGCCTTGACGTTTTGGGAGAAGTTGGCGAAGACATTGGAGAGGTGTCTGTAAGTCACTTCGTATTTGCCGTAGCGGATGGTCTGGTAGATGCCATGCTCCGCGTCCGACCCGATGGCTGACACGGTTCCTGTGGCCACCGCCGATAGCAGGTAGTGGTTCACCGAGAAGTCTATGCCGTGATGGAAGAATGTTTCTCCCGTCACGGGGTGCTTCTGCTCTCCGTAACCCAAGGACATCTGCACGTCCTGCTTTGTTGGCTCCTCAAACGGCATACAGTAGCCGCTCGATGAGCGTAGTATCATTTCTTCTGTATATCTCATATCGCTGTATATTGGTTATCGTTTCATCCCTCTGTTCTGAGTCTCTGCCTCTTCCATGTTCTGCCCATGCGAAGACGTGCCGCCTCCGTTAGGCAGAGCTTGTGCCACCTTAGAGTTGTTCCCGATAATCATCGCTCCAAGCAGGGCACCCGCAATCTTGCTCATCCAACCAAAGCGTCCGAATACCATGAAGGCGGCAGCCACCAGTCCGACGATGCTCATACCCGACACGTTGCCCTTGCCGATATTGCCAAAGAGATTGCCTATCATGTCGCATCCTACGCCTCCGAACATATTCCTAAAGAAATCACTGATGCCGCTGAACTGGGTGTCCATCTTTCCGGCTACAGTGTTCACCGCATCAACGGCTTCACCAGCCTTGCCCGTCAGACGTTGCACATCGTTGGCGGTTTGTGCCACCGCTTCCGTGGCATTCTCGCCGATGACAGCATCACCTACGATGCGTGCCACGCTCTTGTCTGTGGTCAGCTTCTCCCATGTCACATAGCCTGCGGCACTACCCACTGCGGCCGTCTGCATAGCCTTGCCGGCTCCCATAAGGGTGCGTTGCGGGTGGAGTGCCGCACTGCCTAAGGTCTTTCCAGTTACTCCGATGACATGGCCAGTACCTCGTGCCGCCTTGCCACCATATTTCAATAATGAACTCCAAAATCCCATATCTTATCGTTTTTTAATCACGGTTTGACTTCGTCTTCTTCTGTCACGACTCGGCATAGCTCGAACAAGTTCGGCTCTGCTCTCGCTGCTCCATCAGTTTACGTTCTTGCCCACCTGCTTCCACCGCCTCTTGGCAGCCGCTGCTATCTCGGCTTTGTTCGCTTTGGTGGGTCTTGCCCCTTCGTCTATCTCCATCCAAACATCGCCCATGGTGGTGTATTTCACCGCCCTCGTCAGTCGCTTCAACTGCTTGTTCATCTTCTTCAGTTTGGGTCGGATGCCGAAGACTATCTCCACACGCTCCTTCTCGGTCATCTTGTTGCCCGACAGGCATACCGTGCGTATGTCATTAACTATCTCGATGCTGTTCATAATCAGCTCGCGGTATATCTTGTTGCGCTTGGCTGACAGGGCTACGGCAAGTCCGTTGGCAGGATGGGCATCCAACTGCGCCACCAATCCACCCATATTGTCCACCAACTGACCTATCTCGTGATAGAAACCATATATCTGTGCGGCATAGCTGACGATGGAACGGAAGGAGTCCAGATAGTTGTTGAACTCCCGCTGCAGGTCGGTAGTGGCTTCCACTTCCTCCTTGGTCCAGATATGGCCGGTGGATTGTAGCAGCATCACTTTCTCCTGATTCTTCAGTTCTTTCTCCGCCTTGTTGGTGTACATCAGAATCATCCCCGCAAGAGTCGGGTCGTTCTGCGCCCGCACTCCTGCAAAAGATGATATAAACATAAAAATGGCAATTGATATGAAATACTTCATGACTGATTCCTTTATCGTTAATCACTGATGGTCATACGTCCTGCTCTGCGCCATCTGCTAAGGGCTTGGGTGGCTATCTCTCCATTGCTTCGGTCTATCATCCCTGCCGTCACGCCGTTCCACACATCGGTCATGGTGTAATATCGTATAGACAGATAAAGACGATGCAGCTTCTTGCTGAAGGCACTCAGCTTGTCGTTCAGTGCCCACAGCGTCTTGCTCCTTTCCGCACCAGTCAGCATGTTCTCTTTGCCTCCTTTGGCGACTGCATCTTTCAGCAGTGTGAAGACGGACACCAATTCCGTGGCGGTCTCCATATACAGGTTGTTCATCGAGAGGGTGGCAACGATGCCTTGCGGATTATTGTTGATGGCCTTGCGCATCTTACACAAGGTGATGAATATCTTCACTCCATCGTCGTACAGATAGGTACAGGCTTTGAGGGAAGAGGCATAACCACTGGCGGTTTTCAGATAACTGTTGTACTTCTTCTCCCATTCGTGTATCTTGGTGAACTCTGCGGCGATGGTATTCTGCAACAGGGCAGTCTTGGTCTGACCTTTGATTTCCTTCTCTATCTCACCGTTGATGGCTTCGTTGCCCTCTGCTAATGCCATCCATTCCAAAGGGTTGGCAGTCACAATCTGTGCATGGGCTGACGGCACGCTCAGTACCAATGCCACGACAATGAACCAAATCTTATCTATTCGTAATCTCATATACGCCCTTTCTTCGTTTGTTCGTTTCTACTCTTGTTCGTATCACACTCACCACGTCATAGCTGTTGCTGATGCCGGTCATTTCCAGTTTCGGTGTCGTTCTATCCATCGACAACACGGTCACGCTTTTCAGTCCGCATAACTGTTGTATCAATGTCTGATGCTCGGCAAAGTCCACCACTCGGTACAACTCCATGTAGTTCACGCTCCGCTGAAACACTCCGTGCTCACAGATGAGTTGCTCGCTCCCGATATGGTAGCGGATACTCCTCAGATAGATGAATCGGTAGAGTAAACAGAGGGAGAACAGGAGGCTGAAGACAAGCAACAGGGTACTATATGCACAACCGGGCAATCCTCCGATTAGGAGCATTGCCACGCACAACAGCAACAGAGGCAGTTCGTTGATGAAAAACTGTCCGATGCTGGGGCACAAGGTGATGATGCTATTATCTTCTTGTCTCATACGCTTCTATGATATGTGTTCTTTTCTTCTTTTTCCCTTTGTTTCTCTGCCTTGCCGGCTGCGATAAACTCGGCATAGTCGAAGGTATCTGGTTCGCCCTTGGCAATCAGTTCTGCTGATTTCTTGTTGAGCAGCGCATCGTTCCAGTCCTTGTAGCAACCCAATGGATGATAGGCTTGCACATGCTCGTGACGGAAGCCCATCTCTGCTGCCATCTTCCTGAAGTTTGCAACAAACTGCCGCCCTGCATCGTCCTTGTCAAAACCCAAATAGTGCCGTGCGTTGGGAGTAACGGACAGAAGTCCTCGCATCTGTCCCTCGGTGGGTGTGCCGCCCGTAGATACATACACCATCTTTACAGGATTTATCTGATACTCTGCCATGGCATCGTAGGCACTCTCAAACCATACAATTTCGCTTGCTTTATCCAACGGCTCGCCCGTGAGGTTGGCAATCCACAGTCCTTCACTGCTGTTGCTTCCTTCTGCCTTGCCCTTGTAACCGCCGCTACCGTCCATCTTCGGTCGTCCTCGTTCCTCAAAGCCCACAGTCTTGTCGGGTGTCTTGGGCAGTACAAGCGGAAAGGCAAGGTTGGCAAAGGTAAGTCCATCCGTCCGATGCTTAGTAGCCAGACAGAAATGCCGATGAAAAGCATACTGCGTATAGAGGTCGATGCCTCGGAACTTAAAATAGGGATAAAACCTTTTCTGCGTTTCCCTGTCCTGCGGATTGAACTTGTGGATGTCGTAGTCATTCAGGTTGAATGGCTTTCCGTCCTTTCTTGGTTCTGTAATCTTCGATGGTCTGTCCTCTATGGGTTGGTTGAGCAGTCGGTTGCAGACGAGGTTGACGAGTCGGTCAGGAGACATTCCCACCTTGTTCTCTGAAAACATTTCTGGATGCTCCTTGATGAACGAAATGACATTATACACCTTCTGCTGCGGTGGTTGGAAGCAACATTTCCCATTCTGCGTGACAATGAACTTATCACCACGCACCCGTCTGCCCTCACTGTCAGTACGCACATACGACGGATAACGCAAGCCATCTCTCTTGTTCAGATGATACCCTGCGTCCACCAGTACTTCCTGTATGCTCAACCTGTCCAGAAAGTCATCGTATGTCAGTTCACTACTCATTATAAATTATAAATTGTAAATTATACATTGTTAATATCCTCTCCTTATCTCCGTGGCAACATGATTTGCTTCTGCCTCAAAGTACCTTGCCGCAATCTCCTGTGGCGAATCCACTCCCGGTTTGAAGTAAGGACGTGGACCGCCATGATGCTCTGCATAGAACTCCGGGGCTGGATGGTGATGATGGTGGCTTATGTCATGCGCCACCTCTGCTGTAACGACTGCTCCTGCCGTCAGAGCCGCCAATATCTTCGTGCCCAGTCCGGCGTTGGTTTCGGGGCGTGTCTTCATATCCACTTCACTGAAAACCTTGGAGAAGAGTTTCATGCGATGGTAGTCATCCACCGCCAAGAACTTGTCGTAGTCCTTCTGCTTGATTTCGTGCGTGATGGCTTCTCCATTGATAATGGCGGTCATGCGATACTTATCTTCGCCTTTCTTATCTCCCTCCATCGGAGGCACTTTCTCCACCATGATGTCACCGACTTTCACTTCACGCCCATGCGCTCCCTCACGATACCAACCCTTGTTCTCATTAATCAAGGCAAGGTCTTCACCTCTCACCATGGCATCGCCTTGCAACACGTCACGTCTGACAGTCTCGTCCTCTTCCAACGGAAGCAACCGTTCCTCGTCTTGTTGCTGACGCTGCTGCAACTCCTGTTCAAGTTCGGGATGCAGATGCAGGTCGATGCGCTCCTTGCTATTCAGTGTGTCCATCAGGATTTTGTCAGCAAAGTCGTCCTTGATGATGCCATTCAGCAGTTCCAAGCGTTGAACGACGGGCACTTCCTTGATGGAGTTGGAGGTGAGTTTCTTCAGTTCCTCATCTGTCAGGTCATACACCATGTCGGCATTGACGCTGTTCGACTGAATGGTCAGCGTCTTCGCATTCTCATCAATGATGATGCCATGCGATGCCAGACACTCCTGCCACTTCTCATTGGTGAAATAGACAGGCGAGGTAATCAGTTCCTTATAAGGCTTGGCTGGCTCCGTGCTTCTCGTGCGGCTGATGGAAGGCATTATGATTCCCTCCAAATCTTTCAGCACATCCTGTTGCTGAGGGCTATAACTCTGTTGCTGTCCCTTATAATAGAACCCATAACCGCCGCTCTGCAATTCGCCAGGCTTCATTCTGCCGTCCCAACGTTCAGGCACAATCGGGGCTTCGGGGAAGAACAATCGTCCTCCAACTCTGCGAAGATGGAATCCCTCCTGACTGCGTGGTGTCCAACCTAAAAAGGGTGGTGGCATATCGATGCGCCCCATCCGTCCATACTCGCCGATACCAACACGATAGCCGTGCAGCCCGATAGCTACACGACCGTTGGCATTGCGTGCATGAACGAAGTTCTTGGGCATATAGAAGTCGTTGCCCACAATGCCCGTAAAGGTATTGTAGGCTAACTTGTTGGCATGATTCGTACCCCAGTCGGTCAGAGCCAACATCTGCTTCTCGGTGATGTTATAGGTAAGCAGCGGACTGTCATGCCCTTGCACCACAAGCTGATAGCCGCTGCCATTACTCACCACATGAGCCTGCATACCATTGCGCATGAGCAAGTCACGCATCTCTGGTTGCAGGTCCATCTGTTGGGGATTCGTATTCTTTCTTATCGCCATACTTATTCTTCACTCTTCATTCTTCACTCTTCATTTATCATGCTTCACCGTTCTCTATTGCCTTCTCCAGTTCCTCATCTTTGTGATGGACAAACTGCTCCGCACTCTCTTCACAAATGCAGAGTCCGTTGTTCAGACAATAGCTCTCATATTCTTCCTGCCATTCAGCAGAATGATGGTTGACATACTCCAACCAACCGTACTCGCCGCTCTGTATCTTCTCGACGAGCACATCCTCTGGATAATATTTATTTGATGCCATATACTTATTATATTATGTGTAGATTATTTGTGCATGGAAAAAGAGGCGCGGTTGCGCTCTCCATTCTTCTTCTGCTCATTCCAAAGTTCTTCCGTGTATTCCTCTTCAGGCACATAGTCAAGATTACCGTCATCGCCCATTACCCAACAGCCATAGCACCCGAAGGTGTATTTGTCCCACTCTCGCTTGGTGTTCTCCTTCCACTTCTGACTGTCGCCTTGATTAATCCTTATGCCGGTCTTATCGTTCAGGTCAATACCCACCGTCACCTGTTCGTCCTCCATGATGAGCGTGAGCGGCTCACCCTTCTGCATCACGGTCAGTTCTGCCGAACTCAGTTTCAGTTCATCCTTCAGCACCTCCAAGTTGCGCCCGATGACAGGCGTAGGTACCGACATCACCTGATTGGTCTCCGTGTCAATCTGCACGAAAGCCTTGCTGCTCCTGCCATCAGCATCCTTAACATCGGCAAGGATAGCCTTTCCAGCCAGCAAGTCCTCCTGCTGTTCCTGAGTAAAAGCCTCCAATGGTGATTTCTCCAACTGCGGATAGAAGACCACATCCACCTTGCCGTCCTCCATACGGACCAACGCAAATCGGGTGCGGCTCTTCAATGTCTCGCCCTCCTCATTAGTCACCTGAATGGGTAGCAGTGGCGAACGTCGTCCCTGACCAATATCTTCCAATGCCCACAAGGGCAGGTCTTCAATCTTTTCCTGTGTGAGACCAAAACGAGCCAGTGTCTGATAAGGCACCTCGCTCTCTTCAAATCGTACTTGCTTCATACTTTAACTTTGAATTTGAAATTAAACTCATGCAAAGTTATATACCTATTCAGAGACAAGCAGAATTGCATAAGATAATGCGTGTTATTTTTGACGATTATTATTATTTGAGTTTGATTTCTGCTCAAAAATCAAACTCGATTGCTATATTATGTTACAATCTTCTTGTCTTCCCTTTGTTCTTTATGCCAGTCAAAGAATTGCTTGTTACTTTTGCACCATGAAACGATTTCTACTCATCACAATAGCAGCAATATTCTGTTCATCAGCAACAGTATGCGCTCAGTTCAATACCGTCACACAGACTAAGGTACACCGCAAGGCTGTGCCAAAAACGACGCAGTCCGCAACATCCGAACAACTGCCTCCGTGCTCGCCGCATCAGCGGCGAGACTCTCTTGCCTTTGCCCCATTACAAACCCAAACGGAGCAGACCGACCGCCTCCCGGCGCTTGTCAGTCCACTCCGTCACATATCTGTCACCAGCCCTTTCGGCTATCGCAGAGACCCATTCACAAAAAGAAAAGCACTACATAACGGGCTTGATTTGAAGGCAAATTATGAACCCGCATACGCCATGATGCAGGGCGAGGTCATCAAGGTAGGCAGGGACAAACGTTCAGGTCTGTATGTCACCCTCCGTCACGGCGACTTCACCATCAGCTATTGCCACCTCTCCCAAAGTCTCGTCACCAAAGGCACCCACGTCTATCCCGGCACCGTCATCGCCATGACAGGAAACAGTGGACGTAGCACTGGACCACATCTTCATTTGACACTAAAAAAGGATGGCAAGAACATCAATCCTGCCATCCTGCTCAATCTTATAAAGCAAACATCTATGAGCAATATGTTTGCCGAGAACACTGCCAATCCTGAAAACTAACTAATCCTTTCACCTTTTCCATTCAGTATCACACCATCTTCGTCATTGTCCTTGCAAAGGTACATGTCATAACCTATTGCCTGGATGCTACAGTATGACGGAGGTGTGATGACCTTGCCATCTGCTGTCATTAGTCCATACCATCCGCTTTCTGCCTCATAACGCCGGCATTTTGCCATCTTCTCCACTGGCAACGGTTCAATGTTTTCCGTCTCACTGGTGAGTGTACCTTCCTCATTGTAATTCTTAGAGGTAGAGTAGCGCAACTCATCAGACTCATAGGTCATATAACTTACGTCATTGATGTAGAAATCATTGATAATCTCACCACTATGGTCGTAACGTTGAATGATGTGGTTGCTGAGAGTAACACTGATATATTCGCTGCTTACCCAAATTTGACCTTTCGTGAACGGAATAACCGTGTTCAGCGTACTGTCCAATACGCTTTTGCCCTCTCCGTTATCGACAACCCAGAAGTTCCCGGAAGATTCGATGGAGAAATATTCTGGCTGCAACACCCACTTGCCCTGCTTGTCCAACAGCCCGAAACGATCACGACGTTCATTGTGGACAATGCAGCGGTTTTTGTGGAATACATAGCCTTCTGCTCCGGGGATATAAGGAATCTGTGGGTCTATCACCACCTTGCCCGATGCGTCGATGAACTTGATCCAGCCTCCATCATCCACCGATGCCAGTCCATCGGAGAAAATCCACGCATGGCTGTACTTCGGCTCAATGACAGGCTTGCCTGTGAACATATTGAAATAGCCGCGTTTCTTGCCGTCACTGTAGCATATCAGTGAGTCCATACCCAGTGGCTTGGCTATCCACCTGATTCCAGTAATGGTCTTCTTGCCGTCAGCAGTCTTTAGGAAACCGTCTTCATCGTAGTAGGTGTAATAGGTGACATTGCGGGAGATGTACTGCGTATCGTAATACGAGCCATCAAAATGCTTGTTTACCTCCAACCGATAGCAAGCAGTACGACAAAAATCCCAACCTGCGGCTATGGCCAGCAACAGCATCAGGAACGCAAAGCAGCTGCCCACTGTTCGACGGAGAATCTTGCCATACTTGGAGTCATCCCTCATGCCCAATATCACCGTAAACCAGTTGGCAATGCCAACGAGGAGGGCGGTCAACCCATGCCAGAACAGAATGAAAGCCCTTTTCATTGATGTTATCTTCGTTCTCATTTTCCTTCCTCCTCATCAAAAGCTTCGTCTGCCATACTGGTATATAGGTTGTGCCGCTCCTCTGCCGACATAGGTGCTGCGCATCCGTCTGCCTCCTGCATCTTCATGCACGAGAGGCGAGAGAAGAAGTTCATGCGCGTGCTGGTGTCCTTGCCCATCGAGGCACGTGTGCCCTCATGGCTATAGGCAAAGTTTCGCGAGTTGCGGATAGACAGTTTCATTGCCACCTCTACGGAATCCTGGTGGCACCACAATCGAAATCATAAGTCGCTGAAAATCAGCGACTTTTCTTTTTTTTATAATAACTCTTACTCCCCCTTTTTCTCCCCCACCTATACTTTATACTAGTTTAACCTCCACAACGTTAATATACTCAAAGGACAATACTATTATTTCTACAAATTGTTGCATAGTTGAGCAACATTGATTATTTTTGCAACATGGAAACTGAAAGAAAAATAAGAACATACGGAGGATACTTTGAGAAATTCATGGAGACTCTGAATGAAAAGGAGCAAGAAAAAGTACAATATGTATTGATTCTACTCAAAAC
>ENA-USYV01001673-USYV01001673.1-human-gut-metagenome-genome-assembly--contig:-NODE-1673-length-20500-cov-9.293199_pt1 | contig 20500 bp, 11 predicted proteins | sample MGYA00250066_ERZ773514 | MGnify/ENA primary metagenome ERZ773514 (study PRJEB29103, sample SAMN06112049) | human gut metagenome | biome: human gut; feature: ankylosing spondylitis patient; material... | reverse complement strand
TTTCCCAGACGTAAATATCGCCGTTTTTACGCTTTTGCTTCCAAACAGAGGTGGTAGTTTTTCCGGTTATTGGCTTAAACATGATCAGAAACCTTCTAGAATATGCTTACAATTACAATACACATATCTTAGAAAGTTAAGAAAAAATCTATATTTTTCAATAGGGTTAGAAGAAATAGTTAACAGTCTTGGCTCAAGATGCCTTTATTTGCCGGCTTTTAGGTTCTTGTACCTCCAGCCGGACAGTTAAAAAAGGAAAACAACGAGCAAAAAGCAACTTCTAAAGTTTCCTCTGTTCTTTCTCTCATCGATGTTTTAAGCCAACGATCTGATACGTTATTTTTCGGTAAATATTCAGGGGAAGACCCTGTTAACTTGAATATTGCCTTGAACAAAAATTAGTAGTGCTGGTACTTCTCCTGACAAACGGTTTTTCATGTTTTCTTGTGGTCAGAAACGATATGAAATACGGCCGTTGCCTATCACTCCGCTTCTTGCCCCTGCATAACCTTTGATTCCGACGTCAAACTGCCATGGACTGGCTTCAGAAGGACGACCTTGAAGCTGAAGTTCAGAAAAACCCGTCGTACCGTTGATCGATATTCTGTTCATTACGGCTCCGTCAATGCTTCCTTTGGCATGACCTCCCATAGTCTGCATTACTCCCAACCCACCTACTAATTTAATGTTCGGCATCAAATCAACCTTTGCTTTTGCACCGATGTCAATCGTATGGGAAGAGGCGTCCTTAGCTTTATAAATTACTCGGCCCTTGCCAATCCTCTCCTTGTCTCCATCAAGATAAGAGAATATATAGCGACCGTACAACGTTACCCAGAGTTGTTCTGCTAACGGCATGTCATAGTTGGCCCCTAAGTGAAGTGATGTGTACAAACCTTGAGTTTTATAGTCAGCCTCGTCCTTAAATCGATAGAAAATACCCTTGAACCTATTGGACAAATATCCAAGTCTTACAGAACCGTCAACCGTGAGTCGTTCAGTCAGATCTTTGAAAAATAGCAAACCAAACCCGTAGCTTTGTATATTTCCTTTAGCAGAAATGCCAGTTTGTTTACTTATGGCATGTCCCCAAGAAGCCTCAAAAAATCCACCCAGATAAGCACCGTTAACGTTGCTCATACCTCCGGTAATCATGCTTCCGCCGTTTAAATCGAAACGGTGTGATCCTCTGCCAAAGCGATTTGTTCCACCCTCTCCTGCGGCAAAGAGGTATTTGCCATACATTTGATCCTTGGTGCCGAGATCTGTACTAACTATTTGGTCCCGCACAGTGCCAATAAGAGAGTCCGCGACAAACTGAGCACCGCTGTTGACCAAAGCAAGGGATGCTAGTCGGTTTTCCAACAGGACGTCTGCGTTTTTATTGGTTGTTTTAACGCCAGGAATCACATTGCCCTTACTATCCGGCGGTACCGGGGTGGGACCGGGATTAGGCGACGGATTGGGATTCGGGTTAGGCGGAACGACAACTGAAGAACCTTCTAAATAAAGTTCTCCGCTTAAGGTATTTTTAAAATCATATTTGGTCGTCGTAAATGTCGAATGACGATTGACGATTCCGAGTTTAATAGGTGCAGAAACAGCTCCAGGCTGCGCATTTTGCAACTTTATCAAACCGTATTTTTTGTTTGGATCCTTAGGAACTGACGGATCCGCATCTAAAATATTCAATGTCCTGCCCGTCAGATCTAACTCATTAGCTTTTGTCAGAGTCAGCACATATTCTGAGTTGGAAGCCGTCAATTCGTTTACAGATGAAACATTCAAATCTAGATCGGAGAAGCCGTCTATATTCCCCGCTTTAATAAGGCCGGTCATCGATAATTTGTTAGGGCGATCATTTACGGGCGTCCTAACATGAGTAACGATCACGCCGCCATAAACCGAATCGGTTACCTTAATTCTGCCTTTAAGATTAACCGTGTTATCTCTAATGTCGGGATTGCCACCCACAGAACCAAAAGAAAATCCTCCTGCTACGTAACCGTTAATCTCCGAGTTTCCGTTGATTTCTACTGAGTTACCGTAAACCGTACCGGTATGAAAAATTTCTCCGCCGGCGATATAGGTGGGATTAAGTTGGTTGCCAGGACGGACCAATACATTTTCGAGAATTACCTTGTTGCCGGCTACAGTACCTGTTCGCACTCTCCCTCCTGAAACGTTATAAATATTCGAATTGCGGATGAATACTTCATTAGCCAAAACGGAGGCATAACGTCCGTTGCTTTCCCCTCCGGTGACTTTTCCATAGCCTCCGCCATTTATCGTTGAATCCAATATCTGTACTTTATTGCCTCGGACAGTATGAGCCTTAACTGAATACTCTACATAGGCCCCGGACACTGTTCCTTTTATTGTCGTATTAGAAATTCGCACTTCATTCCCCTCGGCATTTCCACCTCGGTAGCCTATGTGAGCTCCCACAACTTCTTTCAGTCCTTGGCTGTCAGAAACTTCGACTCTATTTCTGTAAGCATTCCCGTCTGCGGCCCAGCCGCCGTAGACGGAGCTTTGACCATTCGGACCGCTGCTAAATTTCACAGAGTTCTCCTCTGCCACTCCTTGAAGGGTATAACCACCATAAATAGAGAAAATATGGTTTCCACAGGACGAACAGTGTGTAAAGCGAACTACATTTCCCGTCGTGTCTCCGGTATGCGTGTAGCCCCCATAAAGTTGATACCCGTCAACAGCGGGGTTGCTTGGAAGGGGAAAATGAATGTTTTCATAAATAAGCTGATTATTCCTTACATTTGTATTAGGCGTCCAGACACGACCTCCGTAATGTTTAGGGAAATGAGGGGACACCCAACTTCCGGACGGCGGTTTCACGATATTGCCGACGACATCGGCTGCGAAAGCAGACCCGCCGATCTGAGCGAATCCCAGTATCGCAAGCAATTTGAAGATTTCACTTCTCTTGAAAAGTTTTTTTTGGGTTTTGAGAGGTTTAACCATGATTTTTTTTCCTAACTTTATAAGTAAAATCGAAAATCAGGAAAAATTTATCCCCAACCTCTCCTTAAGGCATTAGAGAATTACACAACTAAAAGTTCTCAAACTTAAGTTGTGTGCATAAGCAACAGTGCCGTTTCAGAAAGCAATGACGAAAGAAATCCTAAACAAAGTTCATCAGGTGTAGAGATGTATAACAAAAGTGATGAGTTGAATTTGTTCGAAACCCAATTGCTTGTGGCACCAGATCTATTGTGTTCTTGCAGTAAGGTCAAACGAAACTTTCAAGCCGCCAAGGAGTTACCTGATCTGGATGCGAACCAAGCGAAATTTTAGCCAGAGACAGCGTGAGAGGGGTGCCGGAAGTCAGAAATATTTACGTCGCTAAACATCAAACTTATTTAAAAAGCAAAACTTCCCGAATCATCCGAAACGACAGCAGTACGCATACCCCGTAAGGCGAACAATGCGTCCCGATAACCGACGTCTGACGCAGGCAAAAAACATCGATTCCGTTTTGCAACAACCATTCTATTTTGTAAATTGCAGATCAAAATGCCGGCGCTAGCCACTACAGCAAAGAATCAACATTTGGCTGGAAGACGGGTTTCTTCTTTATCCATTCATTTTTGGCGGAAGAGATTTCTTCGGTGCCGCTCAGTGAATATCCGCATCTGAAAATATCCAAATTCCTGAGTTCCACCTCTTGAAAAGCCTTTTAAAAACATTGTGTGGTCTATCAATAGCCATTGCTTTCTACGATATCTATGTTTCTCCTTTCTCTGTCTGTTAGACTAAGTTCATTATGTCATCATAGCAACTGCTATTTTTATCAACAATCAGAAAACAGCTATCTTATTTCCGGCAGCTTTTTGAAGTGAGAAGCGTGAAGACTTCGTTGAACCATCCTTCAAACAGATAACTTCGAGGTCTTTAAGGGCTTAGTTTTGGATACTGAGCAGACATTGGTTGAAATTACTTGTTTGAGTAGGTTTCGCACTCAACCGTCTCGGCGGTTGGGTTGATGCCTTTTTTAAGTTTGAATTCAAGGCTTTTTGTCATTTCCCTCTTTGACTTTATATCAAGGCGGGCATTTCAGAACTCCGAGAGTTCCTCTAAGTTCTTGAGATTTTTAACACTCCAATTTGTATACGTGCTTTTTTCGCAAACAAGCTGGAGAACATGGAGATTTAGGTAAAAAACTAACCGCCCGATTAATTTGGGCGGCGATAAGGTCGATTCCATGTGCCAGATAAGATTAAAGCAACTATCCGCACAGAACCCTGCTAACGACTTTTCGGTCCCGAACCTCCCTTAAAAATAATGTCAATGCTCATGAAATCCAACTGCCAAAACTGCAATTGCAACACCGACCAAAATGAAGAAAAATTGGGTGTAGAAACGCTCCGATTTTTCCTGATTGACAATTCCAGGCATCAAATCCGATAGTGCAATGTATATGAAGCTAGCAGCGGCAATCGCAAAAGCGTAGGGCATCATACCTTCTAACCGGTCAAGGAGGAAATATCCAGAAATGCCGCCCAGTATAGAGGTCAGGCCTGAAATAATATTCCAAAGGAACGCTTTTGTTCGTCCGAAGCCTGAGTGAAGCAACACAATAAAGTCTCCGACTTCCTGAGGAATCTCATGCGCCAGAATCGCCAGTGCTGTTATCCAGCCGAGGTTGGAATCCATCATAAAAGCACTTGCAATCAAGATACCGTCGGTAAAATTATGAAAAGCATCGCCGATCAGTATTGCGTTGCCCGCTCCAGATTTTCTTTTTGAGCCTTCAATTATTTCATCGGTTGTACCAAGCCCAGAGGGCCTCTCATGCTTGTGTTGCTGTCGGCTAAAGACAAATTCAAGGCAAAATAAGAATAAGACGCTTACTAACAGCGTCCAGCCGACAGAACCAGCGATCTCGTGATTTTCAAAAGCCTCAGGAAGTAAATGCGTAAAAGCAACCGTCAGTAATAGTCCTGCTGCCATACAGAGCATTTTGCTCATGTATTGATCAAGAAACCTAAAACTTATAAACCCCGCTAAAACGATAGACAAAAGGGACGACAAAAGGGTTGCCGAAAAAATTTGCAAGAGAGTTGTCATTTCGCTCCTTATTGAATCAAAGTTACCTAGAAACCTTTTATATGAAATTTATAGGGACAGTCTTTTGGAGCCGGCTAAAACACAGAGGTAAAAAATTTCCTCTTTTGGCCCCGTAAACTAGAAGCACCCCTGGGAAATTGAAAATCACAGAAAAGTCAGAGGACTAGCCCTCTTAGTGGTCACGCTATTTGCTAACCCTTAACACCGCACCTCCGCCTTATCCACTAAATTCCACCATTTGAGTGCCAACAAGGTAATCGACGCTAGAGATGTTCACGGATGACTTCCGCAACTCGAGATAAAGCTGTGGTAACCGTCCGACGATTGGGACCGTAGGAGAAGCGAACCCAATGGCTTAAAGGTTCGATAGTCGGACGGTTACGATAAGGTCGAATATCAAAAAAACGACCGGGCACAGTAATAACCTTTTTCTTTAAGCATTCGTAAAAGAAATAATCGGCGTCTGACAATTTGCTCGGAAGATTTTCAATGGATCCCCAAACGTAAAAAGTTCCTAAAGGCTCAGGAGAAGGCACTTTAACACCAAGAGACTTTAAGCCATCGATCATTAGTTGACGTTTATAAGCAAACTCTCTACGGGTCGCCAGTAATTCTCGTTCAGCATGGCCCGGCTTAAGTTCGTCAATTGCCATTCTCTGAACCACCATAGAAGGGCCTCCGTCCACAGCACTAGCAGCTCTATTGATCATCTCAATTAAGTACTTCGGACCTGCCACCCAACCAGCTCTCCAGCCAGGATATCTAAAACCTTTTGTCAGGCCGTCAAAGGACAAAACAGGATCCTTTTCTATATCTTCCACAAAAGGAAGAACAGAAACGCCTTCTTCAGAAGGTGCTCCATCTTCTTCATAAGCAAAGGTAGAATAAAATTCGTCACAGCAAAGAAGGCAGTTTTCTTTTCTGCAGCCCTCGATGAAATTTGCTAAAGCGTCCCCTCTAATGACCTGACCGGTGGGATTACATGGATTGGAAAAGACAAAGGCATCCGGACGATTTTGACGAATGAAATCGTTGAACTCTTTCTCCGTCAGTACGTAACCATTGCCTTCTTTCGTTCTCAGTTCGATAAATTCACAAGAATGTCTAAGCGGATAGAGATAATCTTCGTACGCAGTGTAATCAGGATTCTTATACGCGATTCGAGTTCCATCTTTAAAGATGTTAAACAAACGCGTCAATGCCAACCGCCCTCCAGCCGCAAAAGAAATATTTTCAGCATAATATTTCTTCATTCCCCTGCGATAAATCCTATTGATCCAATCTGCCACGGCTGCCCTGACTTCAAGAGTTCCTCCAGCAGGGCCGTAAGCAGAATCAGTCGGGAGATTTAGGACTACCGAATTTATCCTTTCGGGGGCCTCCGGAAGCTCCCCTACTTCAGGTTGTCCTTGACCAATATTGCACCAATCAGGATGACCATTGTAAAAACCCAATTTAGAAGCCTCATTTATCGTCCATATGACACCCATATAGGGTACATATCGAACCATCTGAAACGGTAGCTTGCAGTCATCCAACATATTTCTTCCCGATCTATCTAAGCTAATCTTTACATGCTAGGGTTAAACATAAATAATGAAAATAGATGACCTGCCAACTTGATGTTGTGAAAGAAGAGCGGCCCGGTTTGAACTCGTCACACGAATTAACGATGAAAAAATAAAGAAACCCAAGCATAAGCAATCGGACTACAAAACCAATCTTCAGTAAATGCGATGCAAAATAGAAATTCTTCACCGCTTTCTTAAACCGCTTCTAAATTCCAACGTTTCTTATCCGGCTCTAGGAAAGAAATTTAAGCAATTAAACTCTTATCCTAAGTTGTTCATGAGAAAAAACGGCCTGAACCTTAATCAGACCGCTGAGATAAAATAATTAGTTATTAAGAAAATTCAACCGTAATAATGTCGGAGAGCTTTGCATTTAACACAGCTTTGTACAGTTTCTTTTTCTGTGCGTACCATTTCTTAATTTCCTCCGGGGTCGCTGTATTGGATCGAAACTTTCTGCCAGTTATCACAAAAGAAGAAGGAACAACGTCGTCCTTTACAGTAATTTTCACCAATTTCTTGCCGTAACCAATCTCAAAATATAACTTACCCCATATACATTCGGGAGCCTCTATTTCCTCCGAGGGGAGAACCATAAAACGCTCGCGTGTAACGCAACGACCGATAAGTTCGGCTGAATCCGTAATCCCCGGCCCATCAAACGCCGTCTTAAAGGTAATTAAGTTACGATTAGCAACACCGTCCTTCCCCACGAGTCTATCCAAGGCAAATTTAAGGAGACGAAACCCCAAAGCTAAACCACCACATTTCTTTAGGCCGTGGTATTTTTCACAATCTTCCAAGGATAGAGTAACCGGATCTCCCTCATTCTCTGCTACTTTAATTTTCTCATCAAACATAATTAACCCTCCAAAAAGTTAGTTCATTCAAAAGCTATTGGCAAAATCAGTGTTTCAACCGGAACCTCGTTTCTCATCATTCCATTAGCTCGAAGAAATTTCTGATTTTCTTTAATCCCTTCTATGTCTTTAAAGTTCATCTTTTCAAAATAATGGCTTCTTGTTATTAGTGTTTTTGTTTCTTCTATAGAAATGCCGTGTTCCTTTGCTCCCATTGCTGCTAAAGCATCAAGATTATTTTTCATCCATTCCAAAGCTTGCAAGTAGACTTTATCTACTCGCCTGATAATCTCAGGATACTCATCCGCAAACTCTTGAGTTGTTGTCATCACAAGAGTTGGTTCAACGAAGCCTTCGGCAGAGACAATTGTTTCAGCGCCTGATTTATTGGCTTTCAGAAGAGCGCTCCCTGCCAACATCGCTGCATCGGCATTGCCAGATAAAATAGTACTAAGAGCGCGGGAAATACTCATATTGATAAATTGAACCTGTGACTCGTCCATCCCCTCTTTTTCCAAGGCCGCGACGAGGAGTTGGTGTAAAAAGGTTCCTTTAGGACCGACAATTTTTCGTCCTTTCAGATCTTTAATTGATAGCGGAGTTCCCGATTTAGCGACTATTCCGAAATTTGAAGCGGGCCTTGCCGTTCCTGTAATAATTCTTACAGGCAGTCCCTCAGAATTAAGCATAAGAACAGAGGCCGTATTCATATTGCCGGCTATTTCCAAGTTCCCTGAGCCCATGGCACGAGCTGCTTTGGGGCTTGAATTAAAAGTATGCCAATTTATTTTGATTCCATCTTTATCGAACTCTTTTTCCAATAGTCGATGATCTCTCATCACAAGGAGTTGGAGCACGAAGGCAGGCTTGGAGTAAGAAATATTTAATTCCTTAAGCGGTTCCGCTGCCGCCACTAAAGAAGAAGCTAATGCAAATAAGCATAAAAGAACATTCTTCAAAGTCATTAACCCTCCTCAGGGGAAGTTGTGCGATAGAACAGTATTCTCATTCGTACACACAACCACCCCTGTTTCTACTCAAATGATAACGAGAATTATATTCATTTATAATCCGCCGTTATTCTGGGATCGATACAACACAGAGTTTCAACTATCAAACTCTCTAACCAGGGTAAAACGATTGGGATGCTTATTAACTATTTAATTTTCTATAGATCTTCGGCCTAATGTACTTTTGTTTTAAGAAACATTGTTACAGAAGAAAAGGCAAAGGATCAAAAGCTTTAATGCTTTCTCTCCTTTGCCAGTTCTCAAAGAAAGTCATGAATATCCTCGTAAGAGAACTTCAAGACGATTTAGAATTTCCCTAATTGGTTCAAGATATTGCTCTTTTTGAGTTATGAGTCCTTTCCTATTTACTATGAGAATGTATTCAAAACAAAAGTTTTGCTATTAAGTTAAACAGTAAGACGAGCTTGACATACTCAGTCTTTCTGCAGCTACATAACCTTGCAAACTACAAACCCGAAAACGACAGAAAAAACGATAGCCAAAACGCCTGGAATGAAGAATGAATGGTTGAAAACCCACTTGCCTATGCGTGTCGTGCCGGTATCGTCCATCTGGACAGCGCCGAGCAAGGTCGGATAAGTTGGCAGTACAAAAAGAGCAGAAACTGCAGCAAAACATGCAACCAACATGTAAGCACTTTCAGGCGCGAACGGGGTAATACCCAGAGCTGCAACTACTGTCGGAGTGATGGCTTTAGCAGTGGCTGCCTGAGAATAAAGAAGCATTGAAGACAAGAAAAACACCACAGCCAGAAGCGCAGGGTATTGACTAATTGTTTGAGATGCAAATCCTTTAATTTCAGCCGTATGTCCTGAAACAAAAGTATCTCCCAGCCATGCAACGCCGAGAACACAGATACAGGCAACCATTCCGGATTTAAAAACAGATGTTCCGGCTACATCGCCCAACTTAACCTTGCAAAAGACAGTAATAAGGGCCCCCACAGTAAGCATTAAACTCATGATAGCCGCGTCGCGAGGAACAACAACAGGCTTAATCAAACCGACTGCCGGTGAGATGGCTGATGCATAGAAAACAACACACAAAACTCCAATCAAGAAGATCCAAACAGAAAGTTTGGCAGAACCGGTAACCTCCATGTCTTTAAGGCCAACCGGAGGTTTAACCAAACCTTCTTTCAGGCGTTCTTGATAAACGGGATCGGAAGAAAGATCCATTTTGGAGAACAATGTCATAATGAACGCCGTCACCATACATCCTAAGAACGTCGTCAGAATCCAAACACCAAGCAACGTCGGATAACTCCACCCAAAAGGCTCTAAGACACCCGTCATGTAAATAACAGCAGCAGAGACCGGAGACGCTGTAATCGCAATCTGAGATGCAACGACTGCAATAGACAAAGGTACTGAAGGGCGAATATTTTCTCCTTTTGCGACTTCAACAATCACCGGAATCATAGAAAAAGCCGTATGCCCCGTACCTGCAAAGATGGTTAGAACGTAAGTAACCAGAGGTGCTAAGTAGTTAATGTACTTAGGATTTTTATAAAGAATTTTCTCAGCAATATAGACAAGGTATTGAAGACCTCCTGCCAGCTGCATTGCTGAAATTGCTGCAATTACAGAGGCAATGATCAGGATTACGTCCCATGGAATATTTCCCGGCTTCATTCCTAGGCACAGACCGAGAACCAGTACTCCGGCTCCGCCCGCATATCCGATACCGATACCGCCAAGGCGAACGCCGATAAATATCGCTCCTAAAAGTACGATGATTTGCAAAATGATCCAAATATCCATATTTTTTCCTCTTTTATAAAGAGATAAATTTCAGGGAAAGGGCAAAGGATGACAGACCAAGTCATCCTTCGCCAAGAGGCCTTACGACCTCTTCCTCCAGGGAGAGAGACTTCTCATCTTCAGAAGGCAACCTTAAATGTGGCTCCGACACCGTTAGACTTGATCTTGCTGCCGTAAGCTCCGTAATAAGAAACGCCGAGCGTTGCTCTTTTTGCCAATTGACCCTCGATGCCCAGTCCAACAGCTGCAACAGCTGAAAGTTTTTCACTTTGAATCTTAGCCTCAGCTCCACTTCCGAACTTAAGGGTAGATTTACCCCGGGTATCGCCCATAAACTGGGTCCAATTCACGTCCGCAATTGCCTTGAACTTAGCAGGCCCCACATAGAACGGGACTTTTACGCGGGAACCTACATTTGTAGCCGCTAGATTTTGGTTATCAAATTTGGTTGTCATCCTTCGGCCGGCAAAGTCGTCCTTGAAATCATCCGCAGATAAATGCATCCAGGCCAACCCAATATACGGTTCAATGTTTACTTCCCCAAGATTCAAGCCTGTGTAGGCGAGCTCTCCAAAAACTTGAGCAACCTTAGTGTTGTAGTCTGCGGAAGACCTGAAACCTTGATTCTTGTAGTACAGCACCCTATTAGTGTCACGGTCCTGATGAGAGAAAGCAAAGCCGTAGCTCAGGCGTACAGGATTCAATTCAGACTGACCGTAAATACCGAAATGCAGGTCTTTAGAGTCAATTTTTCCGTCATGTCCTCCTTTAAATTTCGTCTTACCAGCTCCGAAGAAAATGCCGACCTTATTGCTGACATTAATATCCGCTTCTAATCCAACCAATCCCGTGTAAAAGTCTGATTTCAGCTTAGACGCGCCGCTACGATCCATCTTCGACCAATTCCCCAGCGTCGACATCCACAGTCGTGCTCTTCCATCATCAATTTCTGACACACGAGAACTCATGTCGTAACCTATCGCCTGGTCTTTAATCTCTCGGATTAAAGACTGTCCGTTGGCAATAGTCATCGCGTTAGCCGTGACGTGAATATCATTTGCCAGAGACGCGATGGTTATTCTTGCCTCAGACTTGGTTGAGTCGGTTAACCCACTGAGAAGGACCGGGTCGGCCATCAAAGCATTCCCGACTGCAATTCCATTACCATTGTTCGCATAATCGGCTAGGGTCTTGTTGTTTTTCTTAAGTACTCCAGTCAGTTTATTTCCGTCCTGAGTTACCTTATGGTCAACCAACGCATAATCCGGTGTTACAACAGCGTTAGGTGTAAAACCTTCGATGCTGTCCGCTGTCACAGTACCGATTTGATCCACACCGCTATAAGCCTGCTCAAACGCTTTCTTGGTCAAAGATGTGACCGTCACATTAGAGCCGGGATTAAACCGTAAGTCACCGACCTGAACATCTTGTCCGGCTACAATCGCATAAGTACCTCCGTTGTTCACAACGACATTAGCTTTTTGAACAGGAGCTCCACCGGCCACAACAAGGGAATTTAACAATCCTTTTCTTGTGAAGATATCGTTGTAGGAAGATAAAACACCGAAAGTACCCCCGTTAACATTCACAGTACCCGACCCGAAGGATTCGGAGAAGCCATACAAACCGCCCTCTTCGACAACCGTCCCTCCGGTGAATGAGTTCCTACCGGTCATGACCAGCGTTCCGCTTCCCCGCTTGACAAGTGAACCCTTATAAAGACCCTTATCAATTTTGTTTTGGATGGATTGTGCTCGTTTTCGGAAATACTCGGCTCTCCATTTTTGGGCGTCGGTGTTTGATATAACATGGTTCGTATGGTCATTATCCCCGTCTACTACCACGAAGTCATTGCCCAAATCATATGCTCCGCCAGCAGAGATATCCGTCCCGTTTTTGGTTTTAGCCATCCACTCAAGATCTTCCCTTTCGCGCTGCTTCAATGCTACTTCGGAAATATCATTTGACCAGACATCTAAAGGCGATCTGTTCAAGTTATAGTCAAATTTGCCTAAGAATTGACCGGGACCATACATTCCCTTATTCAAATCAGGAACACCCCAACCCATTCTATTAGAGACTTCTCCCTCAGGAACAGCCCATCTCCGAGTAATTACACCGGAAGCGCTGACCTCGACGTTTTCCCAACCGAGCATATCAGTCCCGTCAGGATTTTTATGATTGGCTGTTGTAAACATTACATCTCTAACCTGAGGGGCCGTCATGCTCTGATAGCGTGACATCAGAACGCCCATGGCTCCGCTTACGTGCGGTGCCGCCATCGAAGTTCCTCCCCATCTCTGATAGCTCGGAGAGCCTAAACCGCCCACAGGATTTCCATTTGCGTCCAGTCCAGTATTCGGGTCTACGTAGCTACCGTCAACGACTGCGGATGAATAAATATCTCGGCCTGGCGCGGCTACCGTCCAATACTTTCCGAGACCCGCTTCATTGAACTGTGAAATCAATTCATATCTGTCACCGTTTTTTTGCAGACCCGCTACCGCGACCCAATTATTTTCTGCTTCAGGATTAAAGTAAGGGTAAAGAGGACGGTAAAAAGGATTTTGAGAATCACGGTTACCGGTCGTGAACACTTGGACGACGTTCGTGCCTTTTACCGCATCCCAAGCCGCGTCAACAAAGCTCTTGATGCCTTTGGCCCCGTAAACCTTGTTGTGAAGGAAATACTCGTATTCGGCTTGTGCAACGGTATTTGTAGGAATATGAGCTAGTCGAGGTCCGATTCGATAATTTACACCGTCAATCCTGCTTAAATCGGAAACCTTTAAGTTGCCTGCGTCTGTCCAATTTCCACCCACCATCTGCTGAAGTCTATACACACGAATGTTCGTGCCGAACGAATTATTGATGACACCTCCTCTTTGTTCCCCGTTATCTTTTATTAAGGCATCAGCTAACGTTTTCCAACCATTGTAGAAAAAGCCGTAATCGAGGAAGGGACCATAATTACTGCTGTCTGAACCCCCTGTATTAGCACTGTAGTTTTTCGATCCCCAAGCCACACCGTGATGATTAGCACCGTCTCGATTTGCTCCAATTGTTCCTAAGACGTGCGTTCCATGAGAATCGTTTACGCCTAGTTCCCATTTACCTGTTGTATTGAATGATTCACCTTTCGTGTAGGTACCATCGAAGTCGGCCCCTTGCGGATAACGATTCCCACTCGAAGAATATTTACCGCTTTGACTTATATATTTAAAACGATCTCCGTTGAGTTCGGGATGGGTATAAAGCAGAGCTCCCGAGTCCATCATCCCTACGGCAACATTTTGCCCGTTGAAGCCCAGTGCATACGCTGCCGAAGAATTCATTGCGGCAAGCCCCCAGTCCTTCTGGTATTCAGGTGTTTCCCATGTAGACTTGCTCCCGATTACGCCTGTTTCTACATAGGCAGCCGAAGAGAATCCGCATGTTGCGAATAACGCCGCTGCAACGCAAATACTTAGGGAAGACTTGGCTCTTTTGCCGTGAGAAGTAGAAATCTCACTGGTCGTGACAAAAGTCTGCCGAGTTTCATTCCAAACAGTCTTAAAAGCTTTGTTCATCATTTATCTCCATTGCTTATTTAATAATGGAATTAAGAGGAATGTATAAAAAGCTCCTCAACTATTTATAAACAATTCCTCCTTTTTTAGTTTTTAGTATTTTTATAAGTTGCACATCGGGAAAGATACTTACAAAAATTTTAATTTTTCCCCTTGTTTAACTATTTTTATCATCACGTTTCACTGTTTTTGAATAAACTAGAAAATATTTAACACCATATTGATTTTTAATTACTTTTAAAAGTGATACAAACCTTAATTGTTTAATTAAACAATTAAAATTAAAAACAACAATAGCTAAATATTTCTGCTCTTCCCTTTCACTTATTTAAAAGTTAGTATGAATTTAATGAAAGATATTTAATTATTTCGGAGTTTTCTAATGATTGATGCTAACCTGCCAATTTTTCTATCTGTCGCCGATTACGGGAGCCTTTCCGGAGCCGGTTATTCTTTACATAAAAGCCCTCAGACCATTTTCAGACAGATTGCCGCCTTTGAAAATAAATTAGGGATTAAGCTGTTCGAAAGGAATCATGCAGGCGTGAAATTGACAATGGCAGGACGTTCTCTTTACAAGGACGCAAAGTTTTTACAGTCCTTCGCGAAAGAAGCATTAAAACGTGCAAAAAAGATAGAAAAAAATGCTGACAACCTAGTTCGAGTAGCTTTTTCTCCTTTGACTCCCGTCAAATTTATCGGGCAAGTTTGGCCGGTTGTTTCCAAACGATATCCGTACTTAAGAGTCGAACTCGTTCCTTTTGAAAATGAAAAAGTCATTGAATGGGATATTGTCAGCCATTTGGGAAGCGAGGGCATTGCAGACATCATGCTAACGACGTATGACGACGCTTTTTTAGCTAAAGGGAACTGCAACGCTTTAAAACTGAGAGACTTACCTCTTTGCATCTGCATGTCCATAAACCATCGCCTAGCACAAAATGAAAGTCTTACGATTGAAGACATTAGAACAGGAAGAGAAGCTCTTCTATTACCGAGAGATAGCTTCCTAAAGGGTTATGACAACATAAGAAACGTCTTATTAAAGGATAACAACATAAGAAAAGAATATTTCGACACCTTGTCGATGGATATTTTGAATCGCTGCGAGAATTCAGACTCTCTTCTACTCGCTACAGAAGCCTGGACTTTTTCTCATCCTCTCATTAAGGCTGTCCCTCTGGAAGTGAATGAGACCATTCCGTTCGGCGTTATCCATTCAAAACAACCATCACCACAGGTGAAAAAGATCCTAAGAATTATTGAATTCGTTAATCTTGAACGAAAAGATTTTGAACTGTGGTAGCCGAGAGTCCGTTCCCACTAGGCCATACCCAGATTCTCAAAAAACAGCCACTTTATTTCCTCCTTAGGAGAGTGCCAGTTCTCTCCTTTCTTTTTGCTCCCAGATCCTAATTATTTCCTGATCAGGAAACGAGGGACCTGTTCGTCTCCAATTCCCTGACACAGCAGAAAACTTCAAGATTAACTTTCTTAGAGTCAGACTTTGAGGATTAATAAGGAAAGCGATCCTAAAGCCTAAGAGATTGTCCAGACCTCTATGCTGACTTGGGCTCCTGGAATCAAAGTTGTTAAAGGCCTTGAGCGATTTCCGCCGCTTTTCTCCATTCTTTTAGAATTTTAGGCCTACGTATGAACAACGGTTTACCGTAATAGGGTACTGAAAAAATTTTGCTCTTTGCCAATGCGTAGGAAATGAACTGTGCTTTTGCCTGGTAAGCCGCAAGAATTTGCTGCACACCCAAGGTATCCCCCATCACGGCAATCCAGTCGATCTCGTTTTCCAATAATGCATCAATTTTTTTTATCTCTACCAAACCAGGTATTTTTGTTTTGAAATCACTTTCACGGACGGGATTTTGAGCGCCGATTAAAGGATAAATACTCTGTCCCACGTCAGAAACATCCGAGAGAGCAAACAGGAAGGTTTTATCTTCGAGAGGATGTCGAATACCCAATAGGGATAAGACTGTTTGTTGTTTCAACGGTTTGAGGTCCAAAAGATTTTGTTCCGTATAACAAAACTCACGGATCGCCCTCTCAGCCCTTCTTTTTTCGTCAAAAAGACCGCCGGCCAAATACAATGTAACGAGCGGCTCACTCGCAATATCCAAGATTTTCACGGGAATCCCCTTAGCTTGCAATATCGGTTCAAGCGAAGCCGGATTATTCTCGGCGGCCGGATTATTTTCCAGAAGCACATAATCGACTTTTTCTCTACGGATTGCAGAGAAAAGAATCCTCTGATCCCTCATTACGCAGGCGGTGCATTCAAGGAGTTTTTCTGACGGATGATAACTCACCATATTCGGCTGGTCACCGCCAATAAGCGCTCTCCCATAAATCCTCAACTCGGCCAAAGTTTCGATGGCACTATCTCCGATAAATATCGCGTTTTCATATCGAGGAAAAGGAACAAACGGATTTTTATTCAGGTTTTTCATAAGAACTCCTTCATTGTTACTACATGGTCAGCCAAACGTAAAAGTGCAGTTTGATGAGTCACCAATAAAATGGCCGACCTACTTAACTCTTTCCTCAGAATGCACACCATTCCAACTGCGGCTTCTTCGTCTAAGGCAGAAGTTGATTCATCCAGCAGAAGGACCTTGGGTCTAATAAATAGCATCCGCGCCATCATTAAGCGCTGTTTTTCACCGCCGCTAAGTAAGTTTTGCCAATCTTCGGCGCGATTAAGGAAAGAAATAAAACGGCTAAGGCCGACCTTTTTCATCAGATCGGAAGCTTCGACGTCACTAAGATTTTCACTTAAGCCCGGATAGGCCAAATTCGCTTTCAATGTTCCTTTAAAGATATAGGGCTGCTGGGTCAGCCACAACGTTTGCGCTGATGTTTCAACGAAACCGTATGCAAAACGGTCAAACCCCGCAAGTACTCTCAAAATCGTACTTTTCCCGCTCCCCGAAGGGCCTTGGAGAATTGTCAGACACCCAGGATTAAGTTTTAAAAAGACATTCAATCGACCGTCTTCTCCCTTACCGGGAATACACAGATTAATGTCTGCAGCAAGACCATTGTCCCTTGGAACATACAAAACCGCTTTAACTGTTTGCCGTTCATCTATTTCGGAAATTGCGGTGTAAAGTGAAGATAACCGTTCATAGGTCGCAGCGAAACTCGCAAGACTTTGGTAAGACATAGCTATCCAAGAGAGTGAACTCGCTACATCGACAAAAGCTCCTCGAATCTGCATCAACCCTCCGAGCTCTATCCCTCCAGCAAAAAAAGCCGGAAGAGAAAAAAATATTGGAGTCAAATGTGTGACTTGCCCCATGCCCACCGAAAAATAGTCTAAATTTCGTTTCTTCTTAAGAAGATCGACCAGAATGGTAAAAAGAGAAGAGAATTTCGTATTCAGTTCCGAGCGTGCCGCTTCTACACCTTTTAATCCCGCAATCGCTTCGGCGTAAGTGCGTTTATACAAAAGAGAAGCTCTCATATCGGCTTCGGCCTTTTGCGCATTAAAATTTAACTTTTTGAGTTTCCTTCCAATAAGATGTGTAACCAGGGTTTCTATGGCGGTATATAGCAAACAAACCCAAAACATATATCCAGGAATTGAAATCCCACCGATTGTCAGAGGGCCAGACAGTCTCCAAAGGATTACGGAAAAGCTTCCAATCATCAAAACAGAATTAAAAAGGCTGAAGCTCAGGCTCAAAAAAAGCGCTATAACATCATGAATATCCTCTGCGATGCGCTGATCCGGATTATCCGGCTCCTTGTTTTCCAGGCGCAAACGATAAAAAGCCGAGTTTTCAGAAAGCCAAGAATTGAAAAAACGAATCGTCAGCTCTCTTCTAGCAATTAAGGCTGCTCTTCCCTTAAGATAATCCGCCGTCACCAGCACAATAATGAGAGTTGTGCAAAGTAACATGAAGTCATATAAGCAGCGAAATATCTGTTCTTTATTAACCGTCTGCAGGGCATTGTAAAAACGCCCGTTCCATTCATTGAGTGCAACAGCCAGCCTAATATTGATGATGTAAGCGACGACCGTAATACTCAACAGGATCCACATAGGCCATTGGCGCCGGTTCAAAAAAGTCCTAATAAGGAAAGACAAAAAGGATCCTTCCTTTAGATGTAAGAGTCTCAAAATATCGATTACCCAATATGATTAAAAAGCGGCACTCAGCCAAGCTCGATAGCTTCTTCCTGTTCCGTACCCCCCGTTGAGATAACGGAATTTTTTGTTAGCAACGTTATCTGCTGAAACGGTTAATGTCATATCAGCCCAATCTTTAATATGAGGTTTCCAAGTCAGTCCGACCGAATGGGTTGCAAAACCGCCGAGCTCACGATATTTACCGCTATCGCGGGCGGTCTCCAAACTGCTCTTACCGCCTTTGTAGAGGCGCAACCGATACCATCCGTTAAGATTCCATGGGTTGTAACTGTATCCCGCTCTCAAGACAGCCTGCATCGGAGTTATGCCGGGGATCTTTTCTCCTGTTCTTCTATCTTCGGCATGAAGATAACCATAAGAGAAGTGGAAATCTGCATTTCCCGGATAGTAGTCTGCAGAAGCTTCAAATCCGCTTCTGACTGCTCTTCCGACATTCTCGACCGAGTAATAGATGATCAAATCTCCGTCATCGGTAATATCTCTCTCGCCCGTTGCTCCGGCGCGAATAAGGTTTTTAACTCTGTCGCGGAAAAGGTTGGCATGAAATTTGAATCGATCGGAAGCTGCAAAAACTCTCTCGTACTCTCCGTTTAAGCCCACTTCAAGATTGACGGACTCCTCCGGTTTCAAATTGGGATTGGGGAGAACGATAGAATACATCCCGTACTGCGGATACTCTATCGAGGTATAGAGCTCGTCCAAAAACGGCGGCCTGTAACCAGACTGTACAGAGGCATAGAACGAAAGCTCCTTATTTGGCGCTAACTTAAGCGTAAGACCGGGAGTAACTTTGTTGTCATTACGCGACTTCAGGCCAAATTTACTGTTGTTATCCGTAGTCGGTTTCCGGCTATAGTAGGACCAACGAAGTACAGGAGTCATCGTAACATACGGATTCAAAGCATATTCATCTTGTACAAAAAGACCTGCATCATATCCTTTAGATTTAGGACGACTACGGTCAGGATGTCCTTGGAAATCCTCCGCCTTTTGGTGGTTTAGCGAAGAATCGAAACCGTAAGTCAATGTGTGGATACCACCGAATACCAGCACGGACGTATTCTGAGCGTTAATGCTGTACGAATGAGAGTCGTCTTTAAAATAAGCCTGCCGGTTGTAAGCCCTCCCGTCAAATTTATTATCCAGTTTTGTGTACTGCATGTTGACGACAAGATCAACCCAATCACCGTAGCTGTATTCCCAGTTTCCAGTTAAGCGGTGCTGCTTAAGGCGATATTTAGCCTCGTCCGAGGGACGACCTTGATTAAGCTTAGTGTCGTCATAGTTATAACCGAGAGATAAAAGAGTGTTATCGGCCGGAGTAAAGGTAAATTTAGAAGTAAACGCGTTATAACCAGAATCTCTAGGGGTTTTAGTTCTTCTTCCGTTATTCGAGCTAATAATTTTTCCGCCTTCTCTATGGGAAAATCCGATAACTGCATCAAACGATTCTTTTCTTCCAAAGAGCCAGACTGCCTGACCGAACTCTCTTGCATCGTCGTTATATCCAGCTTTGAGACGAGCGCCGAAATCCCGTCCGCGCTTTAAGAGATCTGTTGCCGTCTTCGTTGTCACTGCAATCGTCCCCCCGATGCCACCGTTCCCGTAAAGAGAGGAACCTCCTCCCCTTCGGACCTCAATCTGCTTGATCATTTCCGGATCGGCGAACATAAACGCCGGACGGTTCCCACTCATCGTGTAGTTATCTTGCCGAACACCGTCGATTAAATAAGTCACTTGATCCGAGTCGGAACCTCGAACTGACACTCGTGTAAAAACCGGACTTCCAGGCGCCGAAATCATCATATTCGGGATATCAAGCAAAGCATCCCCTAATGTTCTGGAATTATCCTGTTCCAACTGAGCGTCTGTAACAACCGCAACTGATGAAGGAACTTCGATGAGTTTCTTTTCCGTACGTGTTGCAGTAACCACAACAGGTTCAGTCAATACGTTTTGAACATCCGACTCTTCAGAAGAATTATCTTTCTCCTCTGCTTGAATAGACGCGGACGTGATTGCAGCCATTACAGCTAAAGTTAAAAGAGATAAGCTCAAAGTTTTCATGGCTTTACTCAAATGAGAATTATTCTCAATACTTTATCAGCCAATATTGTTTATTGTAATAATTAATATATGGGGGTTTACCTTGTGGGGGAATTTCTTAACTATTTGTTTTCTTTACTTGTAATTGTCTGTTATTAAAACAAATTTGTTTAATCAAACAAAGTTATTTTAGTTATTTATGTAGCTTTGGTATGGTATTCTATAAATACAAATTATTATTGCTTTTATAATATACTTTGGTCTAATTTTTTGCCAGAAACACACTCTAACACTAAAAGAATAATTAACTCCAATTCATATTATTAAAGGTTTCCCAATTACTTGTACTATATGTTAATCGGTATCTGTCTTTCTCGGTCTTCCTCTAGGTCTCTTAGGAC
>ENA-USYV01001630-USYV01001630.1-human-gut-metagenome-genome-assembly--contig:-NODE-1630-length-20916-cov-51.399827_pt1 | contig 20916 bp, 18 predicted proteins | sample MGYA00250066_ERZ773514 | MGnify/ENA primary metagenome ERZ773514 (study PRJEB29103, sample SAMN06112049) | human gut metagenome | biome: human gut; feature: ankylosing spondylitis patient; material... | reverse complement strand
TTTCAGCTCCATGGTGATGCTCCTTTCCTGTCCTTGCTCTGATGAGAGTGTATGCGGAGCAAAGCCGGGCTATGCCCTGCGCCAGCCCACAGGCGCAAAAAGGCCCCCTCGGGGCGGCTGCTCCGAAGGGGCGGAAGGGTTATTTCAAGAAAAGGGTGTGTAAGGCAGGGCTTGCATCAGCTGTGTTACCAAATTATGACCATTGCGGCGTAGGTTTTTCCGTTTTTCTGGAATACACCGGCATATACATTAGACGTGTATGTGCTTTGCATCCAGCTTTTCACCACGCTGTAAGATCTCATGTACGAGGAATGAGTCGGAGCATCTGTCGTTGCTCCGTTCCCCGACCTAGAATACAAATCCTCATAAAGCAGTCTATTCGGAGAAGGATCAAAGTCCGTCTGTCTGGACTGCACCTCCCATACATCCACAAATGTATACTTCGTCGAGCCATTCGTCGTCAGCTTATCCTGCACGATGGTGTCAAGCACGTCTTTGGCAGTACCGTTCAGCTCGCCGTTGTTGTACCAGCTCTCCGGGTCAAAGCGCTTTGCCACTTCCTGAAGCACCGGCTCTGCCTCGTCCTTTTCCCTGGTGGCGTTGTTAAGTCCAAACCACCGGATGATGCTCTCTTCAAGCGTCTCCGACTCCACAAGGCCCGTGCCATTCCCGCGGGAAGCGCTGCTCGACCCGCCGCCGAAAAGCCAGTCATACAAAAGCTCGGCTGCGTCCAGCGGCGTGCAGGCTGTCAGGGACGCCGTCAGCACCGCGCCCGCAAGGGCGAGGGCAAGGAATTTTTTCCGTTTCATGGTCGTATCCTCCTTTTTCTTGGGTGTTTTTGATACTTCCATTATAGCACCCCCCCCCCCCCTATGCAAGTGCCATTCGCGCAGGTTTTGGGGCGATTCACGCAGGTTTGCCCTCTCAGTCACCTTCGGTGACAGCTCTCCCAGAGGGGGAGCCATTGGCAGGCCGGGCCACTTCCTACTGGACGTCTGAGGCCCGACAGGGCGCAAAAGGGCGGGCCTTGCTACAGAGGGCAGGCGCTTCTGGACAAGCGCACCTTGTCAAGCTGTCACTGGCCTAGACAGCGGAGCACTACCGTTTCCGAGACATCGTACTTTGCTCGTCCAGTGGAAGCCTGACCGACACGCCAGTGGCTCCCCCTTTGGGGGAGCTGGCGGGCGCAAGCCCGACTGAGAGGGCAAGGATGCTGCCAAACAGCTCTGACACTGCGATAGTATCGCTCTGACAAAGAGCCTGCCCATCGCTGTGTAGATGCTCTTTCGTGCCGGGCTTGCCCTCTCCGTCACCTTCGGTGACACCTCTCCCAAAGGGAGAGGCTTTGGCAGGCCGGAAGGTGCAAAAACCCCTTTCGGAGATTGCTGCTCCGAGAGGGGCGGGTTATCTGGCAAAGTTCCAAAATATCATCGATTCATCGTCACAAATCAAACTTTGCCACGTTGGCAAACTTAAGGCTTGCTGGCAAAGTAGGTAGTTTGCCAATCAGGAGAACTTTGCCATGTTGGCAAACAATCAACATTGAACGATATATCATTTAATTTATAGGAACTTTGCCACTTGTTTCACTACAGTAGAGGAATGAGTACCATTGATTTTTTCCATCTTGTTGGCGAATATTCTTCTTTATAATCTCGCCTGATTTGATAAGGTTGCCATACGCCCGGATATACGTCCTATCGCTGCACCCCATCTCCTTCATCACCTCCGCCCGGAGCTGGGTGCTGGGCATACTCCCCAGCTTGCTCTCGGCCAGCACGTTGAGGATGGCCTGCGCGGTATCCTCCTTGGTCTGGGCGGTGCGGACGCGGCGCTCCTCCACGAAGTCGGCGTCCTTCTTGTCGGTGCGGCTGTCAAAGACGGCCCCGGCCCGGACAGCCCTGCTCGATGTGGAGCAGGGCTGTCCGGGCCGGGGCGGAGTAGCTGCTCTTCTCGTGGCTGAGGTAGAGCTTTTCGCTGTTCTTGTCGCGGCCCATCATGAGGACGCTGCGGGCGATGTCCCAGATGTCGGAGCTGTCGGCCAGACGGGCGCGGCCCGAGACGTTGGCGCGCTTGTTGGTGTGCATCGAGATGAGGGCCGCGCAGCCGTGTTTGGCGCAGAGGGCTTTGAGGGGCAGCAGGGCGCTGCGCATCTGGTTGCGGCTGGCCATCTCCACCCCCGCAGGCAGAAAGCTCTGCAGCGGGTCGATGATGACGAGGGCGGGCGCGGCCTTCCCCACGTACTTTGCAAAGCTCGTGTCCGGGATGCAGAGCGGGCTGCCGGTGCGGGCAAAGTAGGCGTCGCTGGTGACCACCATCACCCGGCTCATATCGGCCCCTGCCGCCGTCAGGCGGGCTTTGAGCACCTTGCCGGGGTCGTCCTCGCCGGAAAAAATGAGGACGCTGCCGGTCTTCTCCGGCGGCTGGGGGAAGAAGCCGGAAGTCCGGCCCGCCGTGACATAGGCAATGAGCTGGGCCTGCCAGATGCCCTTGCCGGTGCCGCCGTCGGCACCCAGAAGCGACACCTCCCCCATGGGCAGCAGCCCCTCCACCAGCCAGCTCACGTTCTGGATGGGGACGTTTTCGAGGCAGTCGGGGGTGAAGCTGAGGGGCGCGGCGCGGCGGCGGTCCCGGAAGCGCGCCCGGGCCGCGTCGGCCTTTTCCCGGTAGGCGGCGTAGTCCTCGGCGATGCGGCTCTGGAACTCCTCCCGGCCCACCGCTTCCAGCTCGCTCTTGCCGTCGGTCAGCCAGCGCTCCATCCGGAAGGTCAGGCCCTGCCAGAAGCCCAGCTCCTTCGCCCTCGCCTCCACCAGCTCGGAGCGGCTGAGGACGTCCTCGGGGCGGTCCTGCCCGGCGAACCAGTAGGTCAGCCGGGAGAACAGCTCCTCTTCGGTGCGCACCGTGCCGAGGTAGGCCACGAAGTCGTCGTAGCTGCCCGGGGTGCGGTCGGTCATGTTTTTCTGCATAAAAACTCCTTTCATTGGTTGTTTTGTTGCTTTCATTATAACCACGAAAGGTTGTGCAGTCAACGCAAGCTTTCTGCGTATTTTGGCGCAGAAAAAGAGAAAGCCCCCTCGGGGCGGCTGCTCCGAAGGGGGTAAAATTTAACCATGGCAGATGGAAAGCAGGAAGCGATACTTCTTGCCGTTCGCGCGGGTCAGCACGACGGAATCAAACCATGCATTGCCCTTGTAGGGAGTCGATTGCGTGGTGTACCAGAATGGTTTACAGATAAACAAGTTCAGCTTCTGCTCCAGAGGTTCCTGAAGGTCTTCCCCGAATCGGAGCGTCGCACGTGAGCTTCCATAGGTTTCTTTATACAGCACTACTTTTGTTGCAAGGTCGGTCAGTTCCTGCTCGGACAACTCATGTACGGTTTCTTCCCAGTCTCCTCCCTTCTTCGTGCAGTACTCATCGATTGCCTTAACAAATTCTTCCAGGTGGGGAATGTCATAGACCGGAGTGATCTTTGCATAAGCCGAGCCCACGCTTTGCATATGCTGCACATAGGCCTCCGCGAATGCGCGGTTTTCGGCTTCCTCCGCCGTCGAGCCGGTGCTGCCGGTGCTGCTCGAACCGCCGCCAAAAATCGAATCATACACGAGCTCGGCTGCGTCCAGCGGGGTGCAGGCTGTCAGGGACGCCGTCAGCATCGCGCCAGCCAGGGTGAGGGCAAGAAGCTTTTTCAGTTTCATGGTTGTTCCTCCTTTTTCTGGGGTTATCTCTACCACTATTATACCCCCCCCCCCCCCCCCCCTCATGGCAAGGTCGTTCCATGTCGTTTTCGGGGCGATTCATGCAGCAAAAAAGCCCCCGGGGAGGTTGACCTCCTTGGGGGCTTGGCATTTTGGGGTGATGTTCCTGACGGAAGGCAAGCGCAGTGCGGAAGGTTGGCAAGGCTGCTGCCTAGGGCAGGCCCGTCTTCGTACAACCTCTCCGTCAGCGCTGACGCGCTGCCACCTCCCCTAGTAGGGGAGGCTTTGGCAGTCCCCGCAAAGTGAACGGTTTCGCCAGAGGCTCCCCTACTAGGGGAGCTGTCGAACGAAGTGAGACTGAGAGGTTGTACTAAGACAGAGCCTTTCCTCTGTAGGAAAGTCCGGCTCGTGGCCTCGCTTCCTGTATCTTTTTGCCGAAGTTTATGGTATACTGGGGATGCGGCTCGTCCCGCCCAATCTACCAAGGATGGGAGAAGGGGGGTGTCGCCTTATGGCGTATATTTTTTCTTTTGTTCTGTCCGTCGCAGCGAATGTAGCGTCCTACTACATCTGCAAGTGGCTTGACGGATGGCTGAAGGGCCGTAAGCACTAAAAAGGACCCCCTTTCGGAGATTGCAGCTCCGGGAGGGGGTCTTTCCTTTGGGTGCGCCGATGGCGTATTTGCTTTTTCTTTTGCTACTTTTATTATATGCCATTCCCCGCAAAAGTCAAGCGTTGCACAGAAAGTTTACAGAAACCGCCGCGCAGCGGCTTTCCATTTCTTTCAGTCCTGCGTTTCTTTTCGGATGCCGAACAGCCTCCGGAGCAAGCCTCTCAGGCACTTGGGGCTTTTGAGAACGACCACCTGCATAGAGCCGACCACCTTTCGTCGCTTGATACGCCATTATAGGCGGTCTGCTCCCGGAATGTTCCGGTTCAGCTCAGGATCGGCCCGTCCGGCACCGTCTCCACCACCACCAGCGCGCCCTTTTGGGTGGAGATGGTGATGCAGTCGGAGCCCTCGGCATATTCGTTGCTGACGCCGAGGGGGTAGCCTGCGGTGAGGACGGCGTCGGTCAGCTCGTAGAAGGAGCCCCGCTCCGAGACCCCCTCTGCCCTGCCCTCCATCGGGAAGACCGAGAGGTAGAAATACTCATTCCTAGGGTAGCGGCGGGTCTCGCCGGGCATCACGAAGGTGATGCGGCTGCGCTCGTCCAGAAGCGTGGCGCGGACGCCCCGCTGTTCGAGGCCGAGGCCGGTGCAGAGGTTGGCCAGCGTATGCTCGAGGCGTCTGCCGCCCAGTACACCCAGCAGCAGCGCCTCGTCGAAGCCCTTCTCGGAGGCCAGCTTTGCCGCGTACTCGGTGTCGGTGTCGTCCTTGACGTGGGGCAGGATGATGGTGTCGTCGCCCGCCTGCGCCGGGCAGGGCGCGGTGTCGAAGTCGCCCACGATGATGTCGGGGCGGCAGTGGAGCGGCGCACAGTTGCGGTAGCCCGCGTCGCAGGCAATGATGGTGTCGCCGGGCCGCAGGGCCGACGCCAGCGAGGCGCTGACCGGGCAGGCGGAAATGATAACACAGCGGGACATTACAACCCCCTCCTCTGCCACTCCTTCACATCCTTGACCTCATCGTACATGGCGCAGTAGCTGTCGTAGCGGGTCTGGGAGAGCTTGCCTTCCGCGAGGGCGGCGCGGACGGCGCAGCCCTTCTCGGAGCGGTGGGAGCAGCCGGTGAACTGGCACGCGCCGAGGTAAGGCCCGAACTCCGGGAAGGCGTGTTCCAGATTTTCTTTCGGGATGAAGCCCGCCCGGCTGGCCTCGAGGCTGGCGAAGCCCGGGGTGTCGGCGATGCGGCCCCCGAAGGCTTCAAAGATGGTCACCTCGCGGGTGGTGTGACGGCCTCGGCCCAGCTTCTGGCTGATGGCGGCGGTCTGGCGCTCCACGTCGGGCAGGAGGGCGTTCAGCAGGGTGGATTTGCCCACGCCGGAGTTGCCGCAGAAGGCGCAGAGACGGCCATTGATCCAGTGCCTGATGTCGTCCAGACCCTCGCCGGTGGCGTAGTCGATGCGGATGAAGGGCAGGGTCGATTTCTCGTAGGCGCTGCGCAGGAACTCCGCCTCGGCGAGGTCGCCTTTGGTGCAGACGATGACGGGCTGGACGCCCTTGTCCACCGCGATGGCCGAGAGCTTATCCAGCACGAGGGTGCTGGGGGTGGGCTGGGTGGTGCTTGCCACGAGGAACAGCACATCGAGGTTCGCCATGGGCGGGCGGACGAAGATGTTCCGCCGGGGCGCGATGTCCGCGATGACCGCCCCGCCGTTCTCGGTCTCCAGCGTCACCACGTCGCCCGCCACGGGGGTGATCTTCTGCTTGCGGAAGATGCCCCGGGGCTTGCACTCCACGATGCCTTCCGACGTCTTAACGTAATAAAATCCGCCGATGCCTTTTGTGATATAACCTGTCATACCTTCTCCTTCAGCCCAGCCAGGACGTCCACCAGTCGCTGAGACCGCCGCCGGTGGACGAAGACGAGCTGGCGCCGGTGCTCTCGCTGGAAGAGCTGCCGCCCCCGAAGAGGCCGCCCAACCAGCCGCCGGAGCCGTCGCTGCTCCCGGTGCTCTCGCTGGGTGCTTCGGGTTCCGGTGCAGGCTCAGGGCCTGCGCTGACCACGACGCTGACCCGGGTGTTCAGCTTGGCCGATGCGCCCTCGCCGGGGTTCTGGCTGATGATGCTGCCCACGGGCTGGTCGCTGTACTGCTCCGTCTGGCTGCCCAGACCCAGTTTCCGCTGCACCAGCAGGGTGCGGGCGTCGTTCACGTTCATGCCGATGAGGCTGGGGACTTTGGTGGTGGTGGCCACCTGCGGGCGGCTGACGTAGATCACCACCGTGGTGCCTGCGGCCACCTGACTGCCTGCGGCGGGGTCGGTGCGGATGATGGAGCCTGCGGCCACCGACTCATCCACGGCCTGAGTGACCAGCACCGACACGCCCAGGTCCTTCAGCTGCTGTTCGCCGTCGGCCTGCACGTAGTTGGTCAGGTCGGGGACGGTGACGTAGTGGATGCCGAGGCTGACGGTGAGGGTCACGCTCTGGCCCTCGCGGACGGTGCGGCCCGCCACCGGCGACTGCTTGTAGACATGGCCTGCGGCGTAGTCGTTGTTGTACTCCTCTTCCCAGTTGACGACCACCTGACCGGAGGCCACCTGCTCAGAGGCGTTCACCTCGTCCTGGGTCATGCCGCTGAAATCGCCCAGCACGATGTCGTCGCTTTTGGTCATGATGTTGCTGGAATCGTTCAGGATGGTCCAGCACAGGGCCGCACAGGCCAGCGCAAAGGCCGTCGTGATGCCCAGCAGCACCGGCATAAAGCCGCTGCGCTTCTTCTTTTTCGCCCCGGCCTTGGGGCGGGCGGGACTCGCCGCCGGTCTCTCCGGGGGTCTGCGGATGCTGCGTTTCTGCGGCATGGGTTCATTCACCACCTTTTCAGGTTCTTCCTTTACATATTGATACTGGAACGTGACGGAGGGGTCCTGCACGTAGGCGTCCAGCGCTTCCAGCATCTCTGCGGCGCTGGAATACCGGTTGACCGGCAGCTTCGCCATGGCGCGCTCCGTGATCTGGACGAGGCCCAGCGGCACCTCCGGGGCAAGCTCTGCCAGCGGCTTCGGGGTGTCCCGGATCTGCTTGCGGGCCACCTCCACCATGTCGTCGGCGTCGAAGGGCAGCCTGCCCGAGAGCATCTCGTACATCATGACGCCCACGGAGTAGATGTCGCTCTTGGGGTCGGTCTCCTCCCCCTTCGCCTGTTCGGGGCTGATGTAGTGGACGCTGCCCATGGTCTTTTTGCCGTTCTGGATCTGGTTCTCGGCCCGGGAGATGCGGGCGATGCCAAAGTCCATCATCCGCAGCTGGCCGTTGTCCAGCAGCATGATGTTCTGGGGCTTGATGTCCCGGTGGACGACGCCGTTGCGGTGGGCGTGGTCGAGGGCGCGGAGGATCTGGGCGATGAAGTGGACGGTCTCCCGGCTGGTGATCTTGCCGCCCCGCTCGTTGAGGTACTCCCGGAGGGTCATGCCCTCCACGCACTCCATCACGATATACTGTAAGTTTTCGCTGACAGAGACGTCGTAGACCTTGACGATGTTGGGGTGGTTGAGCAGGGAGATGGCCTTGGACTCGTTCTTGAAGCGGCGGACGAGGTCGGCGTCATGCATCAGCTCCTGACGCAGCACCTTGACGGCCACCACCGTGCCTTCCGGCACAGGCCCGCCAGGGGCAGAGACCACGGCCTTGTAGACGTTGGCCATGCCGCCTGCGCCGATGAGCTCCTGAATGGTGTAGAGCCCGTCCAGCGTCTTGCCGATGAGATTATCCATGCTTCACCTCCAGCGGCTCCACGCCCAGCAGCAGCGCGGTGATGTTGTCGGGGCCGCCGCCCGCGTTGGCGGCGTCCACCAGCCGGTCGGGGATGTCGTAGAACCCGCCCTTCGTGAAGATCTCTTCGATCTTTTCTTTGGGCAGGACGTTGGTGAGGCCGTCGGTGCAGAGCAAAATCATATCGCCCTTCTGCACCGGCACGCTGGTGAACTCGGGGTCGAGGCGGTAGTCCACGCCCAGCGCCCGGGTGATGATGTTCTTCTGGGGGTGATGCTCGGCTTCCTCGGCGGTGATGGTGCCGCAGTCCACCAGCTCCTGCACGTAGGAGTGGTCGTGGGTGAGCTGGGTGAGTCTGCCGTCCCGGACGAGGTAGGCCCGGGAGTCGCCTGCGTGGCAGATAAAGGCGCTGCCGCCCCGCACGAGGGCGCAGACCGCCGTGGTGCCCATGCCCGCCAGCTCCTCCTCCCGGGAGGCTTTCTGGAAGACGAAGCGGTTGGCATTGATGAGCGCCCGCTTCAAGAACTTTTCCTCGTCGCCGGGCAGGCACTGGGCGTACTGCTCGTGGAAGCTGTGCTCAATGACGTCGCAGGCGCTCACGGAAGCCTCACGGCCTCCCCGCGCACCGCCCATGCCGTCGCACACGAGGCCCCAGGCCGCGTCGCTGTTCAGCTCGCCTGCCCGGTAGTCGTCCTGATTCTCGGGGCGGACGCTGCCGACGTCTGTTTTTCCTGCAAGTTTCATAGGATTCTCCTTCTCAAACTTTGCCGTTCATCTCGTCGCGGCGGAGCTGGCCGCAGGCGGCGCTGATCTCGCTGCCCAGACGGCGGCGGACGGTGGCGTTGACGCCGAGGCTTTCCAGCTTCTGCTGGAAGCGCCGGACGTTGGCGGCGTCGGTGGCCGAATAAGGGCTGCCGTCCACCGGGTTGATGGGGATGAGGTTGACGTGAGCGCCCATCCCCCGGATGAGGTCGGCCAGCTGCCTGGCGCAGGCGTCGGAGTCGTTGACCCCCCGCACCATGGAGTACTCGAAGCTCACTCTCCGGCCCGTCGTCTCCTGATACCGGCGCACGGCCTGCATCAGCACCTCCACGGGGTAGGCGTCGTTCACCGGCATCATGCCGCTGCGGATGTCGTTGTTGGGGGCGTGGAGGGAGACGGAGAGGGTGAGCTGGAGCTTCTTCTCGGCCAGCTGGTCGATCTTCGGCACGAGGCCGCAGGTGGAGAGGCTGATGTTCCGCATCCCGATGTTCACGCCCTCGGGGGAGGAGATGTTCTCGAGAAAGCGCATGACTTCGTCGAAATTATCCAGCGGCTCGCCAATGCCCATCAGCACGATGTGGGAGATGCGCTCCCCGATGTCCTTCTGGGCGGTGTAAATTTCGGAGCAGATCTCGCCCGCCTCGAGGTTGCGCACCCGGCCCGCCTGGGTGGAGGCGCAGAAGCGGCAGCCCATCCGGCAGCCCACCTGGGTGGACACGCAGACCGTGTTGCCGTAGTGGTAGCGCATGACGACGGTCTCGATGCAGTTGCCGTCGGCCATCCGCAGCAGGTACTTCACAGTGCCGTCCTTGGCCTCCTGCCGCCGCTCGATGATGGGCGCGGCGATGTAAAATGCCTCCTCGAGCTTTGCCAGCAGGGCTTTGGGCTGGTCGGTCATGGCCGAAAAGTCGGTCACGAGCTTCTGGTGGACCCAGTGGAAAATCTGCTTCGCCCGGAAGCCGGGCTGGCCCATCGCTTTCAGCTCCGCTGTCAGCTGTTCCAGCGTCAGGGAGGATATACAGCGTTTAGTCTCCATGAAAATCTCCTTTTGTCAGGAATCACGTTTCTGCATCGCGCAGAGGAAAAAGCCGTCCATGCCGGTGCGGGTGGGGACGGAAAGCGCACCCCAGTCCCCCACCGTCATCCCGGCCGGGAAGCGGACGTCCGGCGTCACCACCCGGAACTCCGGGTGGCGGCCCACGAAGGCCCGCACCTGCTCTTCGTTCTCGGCAGGGTCGATGGTGCAGGTGGAGTAGACCAGACGCCCGCCCTCTTTCAGGTGGGCGGCGGCTGTATCCAGAATGGCCGACTGGGTGGCCAATAATTCATCGTGACGCGCTTTTTCGAGGGTCTTGTAGCGGATGTCCGGCTTCTTGGCGAGGATGCCGAGGCCGCTGCAGGGGGCGTCTACCAAAATGGCGTCCGCCATGGGCAGGTCGGCGTCAGGCTTTGTGCCGTCGGAGACCCGGGGCTCCACGTGGGCAAACCCCATCCGCTCCACGGCCTTGCGGATGAGCTGGACGCGGTTCTCGCTGACGTCGCAGCTCACCAGCCGCCCTTCGTCCCCCATCTCCTCGATGAGGAGCAGGCTCTTGCCGCCGGGGGCGGCGCAGAGGTCGAGGACGGTATCGCCGGGCTTTGCCTCCACACAGAGGGCGGCAAGCTGGCTGGCCTGCCCCTCCACATGGAAATATCCGTCCCGGAAAAGCCCGCTCTCCGCCGGACTCCCCTCGAAGCGGGCCAAGACGCTGCCCGGCACAAGGCCCGGGGCGGCGGTCTTCGCGCCCGAGGCCAGCAGCTTTTCGCAGAGGGTCTCCGGCGTCCCTTTCAGGGGGTTGGCCCGGAGGCTGGTCAAGCCGCCGTCGGCGGTGTGAGTCAGGATGTCCAGCGCCTCGTCGGGGTAGTGTTCGTGGAGGAACTGTGCCACGTCCCGGCCCGCCGAGCCCAGCACCATCAGCCGCTCCACCTCGTCGGCGAAGACGGCAGAGCCGAGGTCATAGCCGATGGCCCGGCGCAGCACGGCGTTCACGAGGCCGGAGGCGCTGGCTTTTTTGAAGGTGCGGGTCAGCTTGACGGCCTCATTGACCGCCGCCGAAGCAGGCACCTGCATATAGCGGGCCTGCGCCAGCGCGGCGCGGAGAATTTCCCGCACCTGCGGGTCGAGCTTTGCGAGGCCCTTGGGCAGGAACCGGCTCAGGATATAGTCCAGCGTCCCCTGATGTTCCAGCACGGTATAAAAGATCGCGCTGGCAAATGCTTTCTCGCGGCCTTCCAGCTTCTGGCGGCGCAGCTCTGCGTCCAGGATGAGGTTGGAGAACCCGTCCTGCTCCTGCCGCACCAGCGCCGCCACCGCCGCCGCGCGGGGGTTCGGGCCGCTCACAGGCTGTCCCCCGCCTTGAGGCGGAGTCCGGCGGCGAAGGAGGTGCCGTCCATGGGCTTCTTGCCCTCCGGCACCACGTGCAGAAGCTGGACAGCGCCCTCACCGCAGGCCACGGTCAGGGGCTTGGTGGCGAGGACAGTGCCGGGAGCTTCGCCGTGGCTTTCCGCGACGCGGCTCTCCGTCACCTTGACCTTCTTGCCGCCCGCCGTCACGAACCATGCCCCGGGCCAGGGATTCATGCCCCGCACCCAGTTGTGGATGTGGTCGGCGCTGTCGGTCAGATGGAACTGGGCCATCTCCTTGCTCAGCATGGGGGCGACGGAAGCGTTCTCGTGGGCCTGAGGCTCTGCTTTCAGCGTACCAGCTTCAATGGCAGGCAGGGTCTCACAGAGCACCCGTGCGCCTACGGCAGTGACCCGGTCGAACAGCTGGCCGCTGGTCTCCTCGGGGTCGATGGCGATCTTCTCGCAGGCCAGCACGTCGCCGGTGTCGAGGCCCTCGTCCATCTGCATGATGGAGACGCCCGTCTCGGCGTCACCGTTCAGCACCGCCCACTGCACGGGGGCACTGCCCCGGTATTTCGGCAGCAGGGAGACGTGGAGGTTGATGCAGCCGTATTTCGGCGCTTCCAGCACCGATCTGGGCAGGATGCAGCCGTAGGCCACCACGACGATGAGCTCCGGAGCCAGCGCGCGGATGTTCTCGTCCTCGCCGCCGTCCCGCAGGGTGCGGGGCTGAAAGACGGGGGTGCCGTGGGCCAGCGCCACTTCCTTCACCGGGGGTGCGGTGAGCACCTGCTTGCGGCCCACGGGCTTGTCGCGCCGGGTGTAGACCGCGCAGATGTCGTGGCCCGCCTCATACAGGGCTTTCAGGCAGTCCGCCGCAATGTCCGGCGTCCCCATGAACAGAATGCGCATCAGTCGTTCTCCTTTTTCTTGGCGGCAGCGGCGCGGCCCTCCTCGGTGTCCTCATAGAAGAACTCGCTGGACTCCATGATGGTGATGCCGTCCAGATGGTCGTTCTCGTGCTGGATGCAGCGGGCCAGCAGGTCCTCGGCTTCCAGCTCGAACCACTCGCCGTGGCGGTCCTGTGCGCGGACCTTGACGGCCACGGGGCGGGTCACGGCGCCGTTGTGGCCCGGGAAGGACAGGCAGCCCTCGTAGGCGGTCTCCTCGTCCTCAGACACGGCGAGGATCTCCGGGTTGACGAAGTCGATGAACTTGTACTCGTAGTTTTCGGGGATCTCTTCCGGGGCGTCGGTGGTGTCCCACACCACGAAGAGGCGGCGCAGCATCCCCACCTGGGGGCCTGCGAGACCCACGCCGTCGGCGGCGATCATCGTCTCGCGCATATCGTCCAGCAGGGTAGCCAGACGGTCATCGAAGTTGGTCACGGGGCGGCAGACCTTGTTCAGGATGGGGTCGCCCTCTTTTACAATGTTGCGGATAGCCATGAAGTATACCTCCAAATAATCTTATCAAATATCACCGTCAGAATGCATATCCACCACCACGGTGGCCTTGTTGGGCAGCTTTTCCTGCTCGTAGAGGCCGAGGGTCTGGCGGACAAGGTCGCGGAAGCGTTTGTCGGCGCGGCACTTGATGGTGAGCTTGTAGCGGTAGTTCTCGTTGATCTTTTCGATGTTGCCGGGGGTGGGGCCAAGCACCCGGAGGGGCAGGTCCGGCTGCTGCGCGGCCTGACGGCCCAAGAGGGCCGAGAACCGGGCGGCAGCCCGGGCCACCTCAATTTCTTTCGGGCCGGAAAAGCCCACGACGCAGAGCCCGCAGAAAGGCGGGTAGAGTCCCAGTTTGCGGTAGGCAATTTCCTGCTCGAAGAAAGCGTCGTAGTCCTGGGCGGCGGCGAGGTTGAGGACGGGGTTGTCGGGGTCGGTGGTCTGGATGATGGCGAAGCCCGGGTCTTTCGCCCGGCCGGAGCGCCCCACCACCTGGGTGATGAGGCTGAACACCGTCTCGTAGGCCCGAAACCCCTGCGCAAAGAGCAGCGAGTCGATGCCGAGGACGCCCACGAGGGTCACGTCCTCGAAATCGAGGCCCTTGGCCACCATCTGGGTCCCCACCATGATGTCGTACTCATGCCGGGCGAACTTCGCCAGCAGCTTTTCGTGGGCGTCTTTGGCGGCGGTGGAGTCCTGGTCCATCCGCAGCACTCTTGCCTCCGGGAAGAGCTGGGCCAGCTCCTCCTCGGCCTTCTGGGTGCCGAAGCCCCGGTAGAGCAGCTTGCCGCCGCAGGCGGGGCAGGTCTTGGGGGGCGGGTCGAGCTGGGTGCCGCAGTAGTGGCAGAGCAGCTTGTGGCCCGCCTTGTGGTAGACCATGGGGACGCTGCACTTGGGGCATTTCAGCACCTCGCGGCAGTCGTCGCACTGGGCCATGGTCTGGTAGCCCCGGCGGTTGAGCAGCAAAATCGTCTGCTTCCCCGCGTCGAGGTTGCGCCGGATGGCGTCCTCCATGGCAAGGCTGATCTCCCTCGGGTTGCCCGAGGCCAGCTCTGCCCGCATATCCACGATCTGGACGCTGGGCAGCGGGTTGCCGCCGTAGCGCTGGGTAAGCCGGACGAGCTGAGTGCGGCCATTCTGGGCGGCGTAAAAGCTCTCGGTGCTGGGGGTGGCGCTGGCCAGAAGGAGCAGGGAGCCGTTCTCCGCCGCCCGCTGCCGGGCCACCTCGTGGGCGGCATACCGGGGCGCGGACTCGGAGCGGTAGGTGTGCTCCTGCTCCTCGTCGATGATGACGAGGCCGATGTTCTCCAGCGGGGCAAAGACGGCGCTCCGGGTCCCCACCACGATGTCGGCGCCGCCGTCCTGTATCATCTGCCATTGGAGCAGGCGCTCGGTATGGTTGAGGGCCGAGTGCTGGACGGCCACCCGCCGCCCGAACCGACTCTTGAGGCGGAGGATCATCTGAGGCGTCAGGCTGATCTCCGGCACCAGCACGAGGGCGCGGCGGCCCAGCGCCAGACACCGCTCGATGAGCTTTAAGAACACCAGCGTCTTGCCGCTGCCGGTGACGCCGTAGAGCAGCGCCGAGTGGGGGGCGGTGTCTTCGAGGCCGGGCAGCAGGGCGTCATAGGCCGCCTGCTGCTCTTCCGTCAGGGTGATGGGCTCGTTTTTCAGCGGGATAGACGAATACAGGTCGATGGATTTGTTCACCTTGCTGCATTCGACGACGCCCTTGGCGCAGAGGTTGTCCAGCACGGCTTTGGTGATGCCGTGGGCCTCCATCTCGTTCTGGGTGCGCTCTCCCCCGCTCAGCAGGGCCACTGCCGCCAGCTGCTTGGCCGTGGGGCGGGGCTTTTGCTGCAAAGACCCCACCAGCTTATAGCTGTTCTCGGTGTGGCGGGTGAGCTGCTTTTGGAGCACCGGCGTCACGCCGTCCGCCGCGAGGGCGGGCTTATACTGCGCCCCATAGGGGATGACCGCCTTGACGGCCTCGTAGTAGGTGCAGAAGGTGCGCTCCTTGAGGAAATGCACCAGCCGCAGCAGCTCCGGCGTCAGGCAGGCCGAGGCCGGGGCCACGTCGAAGAGGTACTTGAGCTTTGCGTGTTCCGGCTCTTCGTCGCAGGCCAGCACCACGCCCATCCGGGCCTTGCTCCCCCGCCCGAAGGGCACCAGCACCATGCTGCCGAGGCGGACGGCCTCCTGCTGGTCGGGCATGACGGCGTAGGTATAGAGTTTGTCGAAGTGGAAGGTCGCGTTGCTCACGGCAACGCCTACCGTTTTTGGCATTCGCGGCTCCTTGTTATCTGTCGAGGCCGGCCCGCTGGCGGATGATGCCGTAGAGCTTCTCGGCGCAGGCGTCCACCTCGTCGTTCACGAGGGTGAGGGTGAACTTCTCCTGCTCGGCCAGCTCCTTCTTTGCGGTGTCGAGGCGCTCGAGGATGCTGGCTTCCGTCTCGGTGCCGCGGCCCCGGAGGCGGCGCTCCAGCTCCTCCACGGAGGGCGGCAGCAGGAAGATGGTGGTAGCCCCCGGGAACATCCGGCGGATATTGGCCGCGCCGTGGACGTCGATGACCAGCACCACCAGCTTGCCCGCCTCCAGGCGCTTATCCACCTCTTCGCGGAGGGTGCCGTAGTAGTTGCCGTTGTAGAAGTTGTGCTCCACCACCTGATCGGTGTCGATGAGGTGCCGGAACTGCTCCCGGGTGCGGTAGTAGTAGTCCACCCCCTCCTGCTCGCCGGGGCGGGGTGCGCGGGTGGTGGCGGAGACGGTCTTTTCGATCTCGGGGTGGGCCTCGCGCAGGGCCTTGACCACACTATCCTTGCCGGTACCGGCGGCACCGGAGACGACAAACAGGTACTTTTCGTTTTCCATTTTTTACTGCTCCTCTGTCGGTTTTCCTTCCGGCTGGCCCGCAGCGCGGCCTGCCACCGTCTCAGGCGTCAGGGCCGAAAGGACTACATGGTCGGAGTCCATGATGAGCACGGCCCGGGTGCTGCGGCCATAGGACGCATCAATGAGCATCCCCCGCTCCCGCGCCTCCTTCACCAGACGCTTGACCGGCGCAGAGTCGGGGCTGACGACGGCCACCACCCGCCCTGCGCTGACCAGATTGCCAAAGCCGATGTTGATGAGCTTCATCTGAACTCCTCCGTACTGTTTTTATTCGAGGTTCTGGATCTGTTCGCGGATCTTCTCGATCTCCGCCTTCATGTCCACCACCGTGCGGGTGATGTCCAGGTCCTGACACTTGGAGCCGATGGTGTTGGTCTCACGGTTCAGCTCCTGGGTCAGGAAGTCCAGCTTGCGGCCCACCGGCTCGTCCAGCTCCAGAATGGAGCGGTACTGGGCGATGTGGCTGCGCAGACGGACGGTCTCCTCGTCCACGGCGGTCTTGTCGCCGAAGATGGCGGCTTCCGTCAGGACCCGGGCGTCGTCGATGCTGCGGTCCTCGAGGATGGTCTTGAGCTTCTCGTAGAGGCGGCTGGTGTAGGCTTCGACGCGGCCTGCGCTCAGGGTCTCCACCCTGCCCACCCGCTCCTCGAGGAAGCACAGGCGGCTCTCCACGTCGGCCTTCATCTTGGCGCCCTCGGCGGCGCGCATGGCGATGAAGTTGTCCAGCGCCTGAGCCGCCACGGCGGAGACGTCGGCCCAGAGCTGCTCCTCGTCCACGTCGGCGTGGCGGGTGGCCAGCACGTCCGGGAAGCGGGTCAGCGTCGAGACGGTGACGTCGTTCTTGATGCAGAGCTTCTCCGAAAGGTTCCGCAGGGCCTTCTGGTAGCTGCGGGCCAGCTCCATGTTGACGGTCACTTCTGCGTCGGCGGCCTCCACGTTCTGGATGGTCATGCTCAGCTCGACCTTGCCGCGGGTGACCCGCTCGTTGAGCTGCTTTTTCAGGCGGCTGTCCATGTAGCTGCAGCTGCGGGGGATGCGGGACGAATACTCGAAATACCGGGAGTTGACGCTGCGCAGCTCGACCGTGATCTCGCGGCCATTCAATACAGCAGTCCCCCGGCCAAAACCGGTCATGCTCAGGATCATATGCTCCACGTTTCCTCTCTGTTGATGGGTGGATATGCGGACAAATTACGGTATATGTATCCGCGTTTGGGTATACAGGCCCATGTTACGATACATATGTTATTATTCTACTCTGATGACCGCTTTTTTGCAAGCCAAAAAGCACAGAAATACTCCTCAGGCCCGCCTTCGTCCAACCTCTCCGGCACTTCGTGCCACCTCCCCTTGTAGGGGAGGTGGCACGCCGCAGGCGTGACGGAGAGGTTGAGTCCAGCAGCGGCTTACGGTCAGGCTTCCCTTCGTACAACCTCTCAGTCTCACTTCGTTCGACAGCTCCCCTAGTAGGGGAGCCTCTGGCGAAACCGTTCACTTTGCGGGGACTGCCAAAGCCTCCCCTACTAGGGGAGGTGGCATCGCGGAGCGATGACGGAGAGGTTGTACTTCGCAGCAGCTTTTGTCCAAGCACACAAAAAGCCCCCCGCATCTCTGCGGGGGGCCTGAAAAGCCTTATGCTGTTTTATCAGACGGGGTGAGACTTGTTTGCAAAATCTGCATGGTCTGCATCCACGCCCTGAGCCTTGGCGTTGCGCTTCTCGAAGAACTTAGGCGCGACCTGCGGGAACATGGCGTAGGTCAGGACGTCCTCTTCCTGAGTAGCCCACTTTGCAGCCTCAGCCTTCAGCTTGTCCATCTCGGGAGCGAGGGTGTCGGCAAAGCGGCAGGTGATGGGCTGCTCGTCGCCCAGGATCTTCTTGGTGAACTCGGCGCTGATGGGAGCGGGAGTCTTGCCGTAGTCGCCGTGGACCAGGCCCTTGAACTCCTTGGTGACCATCTTGTAGCGCTCGCCCAGGATGACGTTGAAGACAGCCTGGGTGCCGACGATCTGGCTGGTGGGGGTGACCAGCGGAGGATAGCCTGCGTCCTCACGAACGCGGGGGATCTCAGCCAGCACTTCGTCCAGCTTGTCTTCCTTGCCGGCATCCTTCAGCTGCTTGAGCATGTTGGAGAACATGCCGCCCGGCACCTGATACAGCAGGGTGTTGGCGTCCACGCCCAGAGACTTGGGGCTGATCTGGCCGTTGGCGATGTACTTCTCGCGCAGCTTTGCAAAGTATGCGCGCACGACGTTCAGCTGCTTGAGGTCGAGGCCGGTGTCGTAATCGGTGCCCTGCAGGGCGGCCACGAGGCTCTCGGTAGCCATGTGGCTGGTGCCGCCGCTCAGGGGGCTCATGGCGGTATCGACGATGTCAGCACCGGCCTCGATGCCCTTCAGCAGGGACATGGAAGCCAGACCGGCAGTGTAGTGGCTGTGGATGTCCACAGGGATGGACAGGGTGTTCTTCAGCTCCTTGACCAGCTCGTAGCAGGTGTAGGGAGTCAGCAGACCGGCCATGTCCTTGATGCAGATGGAGTTTGCACCCATCTCTTCCAGAGTCTTTGCGTACTTGACATAGTACTCGTTGTTGTGGACAGGGCTCAGGGTGTAGCTGATGCAGCCCTGAACGTGTGCGCCTTCCTTGTTGGCAGACTTGATGGCGGTCTGCAGGTTGCGGGGGTCGTTCAGTGCGTCGAAGATGCGGATGACGTCGATGCCGTTTGCAACGGACTTCTTCACGAAGTACTCGACGGCGTCGTCCGCGTAGGGGCGGTAGCCCAGCATGTTCTGGCCGCGGAACAGCATCTGCAGCTTCTGGTGGGGCAGCTCCTTGCGCAGGATGCGCAGACGCTCCCAGGGGTCCTCATCGAGGAAGCGGATGCAGCTGTCGAAGGTCGCACCGCCCCAGCACTCGACGGAGAAGTAAGGGATCTTGTCCATCTCGGGCAGGATGGGACGCATATCGTCCATCGTCATACGGGTGGCCAGCAGGGACTGGTGGGCATCGCGCAGGACGACTTCCGTGATCTTGATGGGCTTTTTAGCCATTGTTGTCACCTCTCTCTTAGTTCATGGAAACCAGAGTGTCACCGGAGTTGACGGTGTCGCCCTTATGGACATTGATGGAAGCAACGGTGCCGTCCTGAGGAGCAACGATCTCGTTCTCCATCTTCATGGCCTCGAGGATGACCAGCACGTCGCCAGCCTTGACGGAAGCGCCGGCGGCGACCTTCACGTCCAGGATGTTGCCGGGCATCGGAGCCTTGACCTCAACAGCGCCTGCGGCAGCAGGAGCAGCGGGTGCGGCAGGAGCAGCAGCGGCAGCGGGAGCCGGAGCGGCCTTGGGTGCGGGTGCAGCAGCAGGAGCCACGGGTGCAGCGCCGGCAGCGGTCTCCTCGACAGAGACGCTGTAAGCAACGCCATTGACGGAAATATTGTAGTACTTCATGGAAGAGTCCTCCTGAATCAATCTAGATCGTTAGATGTACGTTTTCTTACAGAGCCATGTTGCCGTGCTTCTTGGGCAGACGGGCAGCACGCTTGGTGCTCAGCAGCTCGAACGCGGCCACGACGCTTGCGCGGGCGTTGGCAGCCTCGCAGGTCATGTCGGCAGAACCGGCGGCCACAGCAGCGTCAGCGCTGCACACCTCGGCGACATAGGCAGCAGCCTTGGCCTTGGTAGCGGCGACGATGTTGTCGGAAGCGTCGATCTCGTCCTTGTACAGCACGGAGACGGCAGCGGAAGGCTCGAGAGCGCTGATGGTGCAGCCCTTGACAGCGATCTTCAGGTCGGCAGCGGCCAGTGCGGTGTAGACGGGGCCGACAGCCTTACCGGCGATGAGAGCCACCTTGGCGGTGGTAGCGTCGGCATAGGTAGCAGCCAGACGGGCAGCCTCGCGGATGCCGCCGGCGATGTCATCGGAAGTGCTGGGGACGAAGCCCTCGGTGTTCACGATGGTCAGCACGGGGACGCTGAAAGCGTCGCACAGGCGGACGAAGCGGGAAGCCTTAGCCACGCAGTTGTGGCACAGCTCCTTGCCGGTGGCCACGACGCCCACGGCGTTGCCGCCGATGGTAGCGAAGGCGGTGTAGACGTTCTTGCCGAAACCGGCGTACATCTCCACGGCGCTGTCCTTATCGATGAGGGCAGCAGCAGCCTTTGCAGGCTCGGCGTTGGCGCTCAGGACAGCGGTGGGCTGCTCGAACTCGAAGATGGCCGGGCCGGTCAGGTTGTTGGCAGGCAGCAGACCCACGATGTGGGCAGCCTTCTCAGCAGCCTCGGCAGCGTCAGCGGCCACGATGGCAGCCACGCCTGCCTTTGCGGCAGCAGCGGCAGAACCGGCGTCAGCGACCTTGTCGCCCTTCGCAGCAGCGGTGAAGGGAGCGGTGAAGAACAGCTCTGCGCCCTCAGCCATGATGCAGACATCTGCGTTGGCAGCGCTCAGAGCGCTGGTGCCGCCGCAGACGCCCAGAACGACGGCGACCTGAGGCACGACGCCGGACACCTTTGCGATGGTGGCGTTGAGCTTTGCAGCTGTGTTCAGCACGTCCAGACCCTCAGCCAGCTTTGCGCCGACGGAGTCGTAGAAGGTGACGACCGGGCAGCCCGTCTGGGCAGCCAGCTCGAGGACCTTGATGTTCTTTTCAACGTCCTTGACGGAAACAGCCTCGCCGTTCTGGAAGACGGCATAAGCCTGCTGACCGGCAGCATAGCCGCTGGCAGCACTCACCGCGCCGTCCGCAAACAGAGCGGTGTATTCCCCGTCATCAAAAAACTTGGCGAGGATTTCTCCTTTGGTACTCTTTGAAGCCATGGTAAGACCTCCTGCTTATCTGTGTGAGTTTCAAAATTAGGTATATTATACCCGATTTTTCCAAGATTCTCAAGCCTTGTTCCATTCCTTTTTTTCAGAGAATGTTACAAATTTGGCAAAAAGAGCGGAAATTTCGGACACATTGCTCACTTATGCTTTTTGCCCGCAACGGCTTTGTTCCCGCCCACAGGACCCCGGGGACGGCGGGCAGCAGCCTTGGACTGCAAAGCGGCCGAGCGGGTCTGGGCGCGGCCCTTGGCGGCTGCGGCGCGCAGGCCGTTCACCTCTGCCTTGGTCAGCTCGCGGTACTTGCCGGGCTGGAGCATCCCCAGCTTGACGACGCCCTCGGCGTTCCGCTTCAGACGGATGACCTCGAGGCCCACGGCCTCGCACATCCGGCGGATCTCGCGGTTCTTGCCCTCTTTCAGGGTCATCTCCATGACGGTGCGGCCCGGCTCGTCGGTGACGACGTTGATGGCGCAGGGCATGGTCTTTGTGCCGTCGTCCAGCACGACGCCGGAGCTGAGCTTCAGGATCTGTGCC
>ENA-USYV01001622-USYV01001622.1-human-gut-metagenome-genome-assembly--contig:-NODE-1622-length-20998-cov-18.533292_pt1 | contig 20998 bp, 23 predicted proteins | sample MGYA00250066_ERZ773514 | MGnify/ENA primary metagenome ERZ773514 (study PRJEB29103, sample SAMN06112049) | human gut metagenome | biome: human gut; feature: ankylosing spondylitis patient; material... | reverse complement strand
TTATAAGCAGACACTTTAATGTGGTAGTGTGGTAATAAACTAAAAATAAAGGATGGAGATTTTATGAAGAAATTTATGGCATTATTACTTGTTGCAGGGATGACATTGTCGCTGACAGCGTGTGGAGGTTCCACTGATACAGCAAAAACGGATCAAGCAGACGGAAAAGATACATTTACTGTTGGATTTGACCAGGATTTTCCGCCGTTTGGTTATGTGGGGGATGATGGCGAATTTACAGGGTTTGACATTGAGATGGCGACGGAGTGTGCAGCGCGTATGGGCAAAAAGATTGTGTTACAGCCGATCGACTGGGATGCAAAGGATATGGAGTTAGAAGCCGGTACGATCGACTGTATCTGGAATGGATTTACGATGAATGGACGTGAAGATCAGTATACATGGACAGATCCATATATGGACAACAGCCAGGTGGTTGTGGTAAAGAAAGATTCCGGAATTAACACACTTGCGGATCTTGCAGGAAAAGTGGTGGAGGTACAGAAAGAGTCTGCCGCAGAGACCGCATTAAACGATGAAGAACATGCAGATCTGATGGCTTCCTTTGCACAGCTCTTATCGGTAGGCGAATACAACACCGCATTTATGGATCTTGAGTCTGGCGCAGTCGATGCTGTTGCGATAGATATCGGTGTCGCACAGTTCCAGATTGAGGGAAAAGAAGATCAGTATCAGATTTTAGATGAGACGATTTCCTCAGAACAGTATGCGGTTGGATTTTTCCTTGGAAACACAGCACTTCGCGATGAGGTGCAGAGCACTTTATTAGAGATGGTAGAGGACGGCACATTCGCAGAAATATCCAACCAATATTTCGGTTATGATGTCTGCACGCTCGGCAAATAACAGCGCATTGGTTTTACAGTAGAAAAAGATAGGGGTTCTTTTTATATGAGCTTTCAGGTAATGATTTCCCAGCTTGGTTCCGGGATGATGACAACAATTCAGATTTTCTTATTAACACTTATTTTTTCACTGCCGCTTGGACTTCTGGTAGCCTTCGGAAGAATGTCAAAAAATGCTGTGATAAGAACGATCACCAAAATATATATTTCCATTATGCGTGGAACACCCTTAATGCTACAGCTTTTGGTGGTATATTTTGGACCATACTATATTTTCGGCGTGAATATTTCGTCAAGCTACCGCGCATATGCGGTTGTGATCGCATTTGCAATCAACTATGCTGCATATTTTGCAGAGATATACCGTGGTGGTATTGAGTCCATGCCGGTTGGACAGTATGAGGCGGCAAAAGTATTAGGCTATGGAAAAACACAGACATTTGTAAAGATCATCCTTCCACAGGTGATCAAGCGTATTCTTCCGTCCGTGACCAATGAGGTGATCACGCTGGTAAAAGACACGTCGCTTGCGTTTTCCATTGCTTATGCAGAGATGTTTTCACAGGCAAAGGCACTGGCAGCTTCACAGAAGAGCATGATCCCGTTTGTGGCAGCCGCGATATTCTATTATGTCTTTAACTATGTGGTGGCATTTATCATGGAATTTTTTGAGAAAAAGATGAGTTATTATCATTAGAGATACAATCGTAGTAAAATTAAGGCAAAGAGGAAATGATATGAATTTACTGGAAATGCAGCATGTAAAAAAGGGCTTCGGCGAAAACGAAGTTTTAAAAGATATCAGTTTAAGCGTTGCAGAGGGCGAGGTTGTCTCCATCATCGGACCTTCTGGTTCCGGAAAATCCACCCTGCTGCGATGTGCGACACTGTTAGAGCAGATGGATGACGGAAGCTTAACGTATATGGGGGAAAAGGCGGCAGAGAGTATCAATGGAAAAACGGTTTATGCGAAACCGGCAGATTTGAAAAAGATACAGAGACATTTTGGACTGGTATTCCAGAATTTTAACCTGTTTCCACATTATTCTGTCTTAAAAAATATCATTGATGCCCCGGTCAGTGTTCAGAAGCGGAAAAAAGAAGAGGTTGTTGCAGAAGCAAAGGTATTACTGGAGAAGATGGGATTAAGCGGCAGGGAAGATGCCTATCCATGTCAGCTTTCCGGCGGACAGCAGCAGAGGGTATCCATTGCGCGGGCACTTGCCATGCGGCCGGAAATATTATTCTTTGATGAACCGACTTCCGCGCTCGACCCGGAACTGACGCTTGAGATCCTAAAAGTCATCCGGGAGCTTGCGGAGGAAAAAATGACGATGGTCATTGTCACGCATGAGATGAACTTTGCAAAAGATGTGTCAAACCGTATGATCTTTATGGATAAAGGTGTGATCGTGGAGGAGACGACACCGGAGTTATTATTTACTTCGACAAATCAGAGAACGAGGGAGTTCCTTGGAAAATATCATGACATGGCGTAGTGGTCGCATGTTTTGTATAAAAAATCATCTGTCCTGCATGGAAAAAATATTTGACATCAAATGCGTGGATCAATATAATAAAGAACGGTAAAAAGATGTGAGATGTAATGTGAATCATAAACTCACATCTTTTTCTATGCTTTGAGAAATACTAGAAGAGAAAATGGAGGAACAGTGATGCAGAAAATCTGGGTATGTGGTGCCCGCGGTCAGATTGGCCAGGCAGTGAATGATGTTGTGGATAAATTGGAATTTGAAATGTTAGATACAGATGTGGATGACCTTGATGTGACGGATACAGATGAAGTACTTCGTTTTGGCGAGATGAACCGCCCGGACATCATCATCAATTGTTCCGGTATGACGGATATCAGTTCCTGTGAGGAAAATCCTTCGCAGGCGTTTAAAGTAAATGCACTGGGAGCCAGAAATCTGGCGATCGTTGCAGCAAAAATGCAGGCAAAAATGGTACAGCTTTCCACAGATGACGTGTTTGACGGCAAAAGCACAGAGCCTTACACAGAATTTGACATTACAAATCCGGGAACGGTTTATGGAAAGTCCAAGCTTGCGGGGGAAAACTATGTGAAAGAATTCACAACAAAACATTTTATCGTGCGGAGCACCTGGGTGTATGGAAAGGGACAGAATTTTATCAATGGTTTCTTAAAAAAAGTGGACGCAGGCGAGCAGTTATCGATTGCCTCCGACCAGTTTGGATCACCGACGAGCGCAAACGAACTGGCAAGATTTTTATTACATCTTGTGCATACAAGCGAGTACGGAACTTACCATGCGACGAACAAGGGCGTGTGCAGCCGTTATGCGTTTGCACAGGAAATTTTGAAAATGACAGGAAAGACGGCTTCCATGCAGCCGGTTCCAACTGTCATGTCGGATTTTTCCAAGGTGAGACCGGCGTATGCGGTGCTCGATAATTTTATTATGAGCATGGTTCCGATTTATGATTTCCCAGACTGGCAGGATTCCCTGAGAGAATATCTGGAAGAGAGGGGATTATATCATGCAGAATAGAGTTCAAAAGAAGAAAAAGATAAGCCTTACCACGATGATCTTTATTGCGCTTCTTGCAGGAGCTTTGGCCGGTGTGATCATCAACTATGTGATTCCATCGAACTACGTGGTGGATGATATCATTGTGCAGGGTGTCTTTTATATTGTCGGACAGGGATTTATCCGTCTGATGCGTATGCTCGTCGTTCCGCTTGTATTCTGCTCCATCGTCTGCGGAAGCATGGCAGTGGGAGATACGAAAAAGCTTGGAAGCGTCGGTGTGAAGACACTAATTTTTTATCTGTGTACGACAGCGCTTGCGATTACCGTTGCGCTGACGATCGCCAATATTTTTAATCCGGGAAAAGGACTTGACATGTCACAGATCCAGGTGACTTCCACCGTGAGTGAGACAACACAGTCCATGAGCATGACAGAAACACTGTTAGACATTATCCCGGTCAATATTTTTAATTCCTTAAGCGAGGGAAATATGCTGCAGATCATTGTGTTTGCATTGATCCTCGGTGTGATTCTCGCAAACATGGGAGACCGTGTTGACATTGTGAAGAACTTCTTTGGACAGTTCAATGATATTATGATGGAAATGACGATGGCTGTCATGAAGCTTGCACCGATCGGAGTGTTCTGCCTGATCGCAAAAACATTTGCAGAGATCGGTTTTGAGGTGTTCATCCCATTGTTAAAATATATGTTCTGCGTTCTGCTTGCACTCGCAGTGCAGTGTTTTGTGGTGTACCTCGGATTGCTGAAAATATTTTCAGGGCTCAACCCGTTTATTTTCATCAAGAATTTCTTCCCGGTTATGGCGTTTGCATTCTCAACCTCAACTTCGAATGCAACCATTCCAATGAATATTGATACGCTTGCGGAAAAAATGGGTGTTTCGAAAAAGATTTCATCTTTCACGATCCCGCTCGGAGCGACCATTAACATGGATGGAACATCGATTATGCAGGGTGTGGCGGTTGTGTTCACCGCACAGGCGTTTGGAATCCCGCTTGACATGATGGATTACCTCACTGTCATTGGAACCGCAACGCTTGCCTCCATCGGAACCGCCGGAGTGCCGAGTGTGGGTCTGATCACATTGACCATGGTATTTAATTCCGTTGGACTTCCGATCGAGGGAATCGCGCTGATCATGGGAATTGACCGGATCCTGGATATGACACGTACCGCTGTCAACATCACAGGGGACGCTGTCTGCACGACGATCGTTGCCTCCTGGAATAAGGCGGTTGACCGCGATGTTTATTACAGACGAAAATAGGGGACAGACTGTTTCAGACGGTCACGGAATAATTGCACAAAAAAGGATAAGTGAAATTGTTACTTTGCACAAAAAGCTTATGTATTATAATAAAAACATCAGAGGTACTTGTAATTCCATACATTTTCGATATAATGTCTTAGATGGTTAAAAAATTAACGAACAAAAACGAGTGAGGTATTTACAATGTACGCTGATGAAAATGTGATCAAAATTAAACACGATGTACTTTATGAAGTGGCAAAACTTGCATTTGCAGGTGAGCTTGAGGAGAAGAAAGACTACATTGCAAACCAATTAATCCCAGGACCAGCAGCACAGTTCCGCTGCTGCATCTATAAAGAGCGAGAGATTATCAGACAGAGAGTCAGACTGGCAGAAGGAAAAGCTCCTGGACCAGTAGATGACGGTAATGTGATCCAGGTGATCAGTTCTGCCTGTGAAGATTGTCCGATTTCCAGTTATACAGTGACAGAAAACTGCCAGAACTGTCTTGGAAAGGCATGTATCAATGCATGTAAATTTGGTGCGATCGAGCCGGGAAGACTTCGTTCCCACATTGATCCACAGAAATGTAAAGAGTGTGGCAAATGTGCTCAGGCCTGTCCGTACAATGCGATCGCACATTTAAAGAGACCATGTAAATTCAGTTGTCCGGTCAATGCAATTACATATGACGAGTACGGAATCTCCGTTATCGACGAGAAGAAATGTATCCGTTGTGGAAAATGTATCCACAGCTGTCCATTCGGTGCGATCGGATCTAAGACCTATATTGTAAATGTAATTGAAGCATTAAAATCCAATAAAAAAGTTTATGCAATGGCAGCTCCTGCAACAGAGGGACAGTTCGGTGATGATATCACGATGAACAGCTGGAAGAAAGCAATGGAGGCAGTTGGTTTTGATGGTTTCTTTGAAGTCGGTCTCGGCGGAGATATGACAGCTGCTTATGAGGCAGAAGAGTGGGCAGAAGCTTACAAAGAAGGCAAGAAGAAAGTAACTTCCTGTTGTCCTGCATTTGTCAATATGGTAAGACATCATTTTCCGGAGCTTGCAGACAATATTTCTACCACGATTTCCCCGATGGCAGCAGTATCCCGTCTGATCAAAGCAAAAGATCCGGAGGCAGTTACCGTATTTATCGGACCATGTATCGCTAAGAAATCCGAGGTGGTAGACCAGAAGATCGAAGGCAATGCAGATTATGTATTAACTTATTCTGAGATCCGTGCCATCATGAAAGCGAAGAGTGTGGCATTAGAACCGGATGAGAACAGCTATCAGGAATCTTCTGTATACGGTAAGAGATTTGCCAATGCAGGCGGTGTGACTGCAGCAGTTCTTCAGAGCTTAAAAGAATCTGAAGATGAGATCGATGCAAAGGTATGCAAGTGTAATGGTGCTGCAGAGTGTAAGAAAGCGCTGTTATTAATGAAAGCCGGAAGATTGCCGGAAGACTTCATCGAAGGTATGGTATGTGAAGGCGGATGTGTCGGCGGACCAAGTGCATTCAACGATCAGATCTCTTCCAAGAAGAACAGGGATGCATTGATCAGCAATGCGGATGGACGCGGAATCCACGAAAACTTAAAGAATTATGATATGGACAGTTTCTCTGGCGTTGAATTATATTTTTAGTAAATTTATTATTTTTACCACAGGTAAAAGGATTGGAGGTAGCAAATGATGACTTTGGATGAGGCAGTGAAGAAAGTCCGCCCTCTGGATGAAAAGGCTATGGAGGGGGCGAGAAAGAGATGGGACAGTATTGCAAAGCCACTGCATTCTCTGGGAGAACTGGAGAATATGCTGACACAGATCGCCGGCATCACAGGTACGCCGGAGATACGTGTGGAGAAAAAAGCGGTGGTTGTCATGTGCGCGGATAACGGAGTTGTAGAAGAGGGCGTGACCCAGACCGGACAGGAAGTGACGGCTGTCGTGGCTGAGAATTTTCTGGAAGGGACTACTACCTGCTGTGTGATGTGCCGTCAGTGTGGAGCAGAGCTTTTTCCTGTAGATGTGGGAATGGTCACAGATACAAAGGTCCGTACAGATCTTAAGGTTGCCTATGGGACCAGAAATATGACCAGGGAGCCGGCAATGACAAGAGATCAGGCGATTCGTGGCATCGAAGCCGGAATTGCCATGGCAGAGGAGCTGAAGGATAAAGGATATCAGGTCCTTGCAACCGGTGAAATGGGCATTGGAAATACCACCACCAGCAGTGCAGTAGCAGCTGTGCTTCTCGGAAAACCGGTGGAAGATATGACCGGACGTGGTGCCGGATTAACCAGTGAAGGGCTTGTCCGGAAGATCAATGCGATCAAAAAGGCGATTGCGCTGAATAATCCGGATCGTTCAGATGCCATTGATGTCCTGGCAAAGGTAGGCGGACTGGATATTGCAGGAATGGCAGGAGTATTCATTGGAGGAGCAGCACTTGGAATGCCGGTTGTCATGGACGGATTTATTTCCTGCGTATCTGCACTGATCGCAATAAAGATCTGCCCGCAGGTAAGTGATCATATCATTGCGTCTCATGTATCCAAAGAGCCTGCAGCACATCTGATCCTGAAGGAGCTTGGCAAGGAAGCGATCATCCACGCAGGCATGTGCCTGGGCGAGGGAACCGGAGCTGTGGCACTGTTTCCTATGATGGATCTGTCCTGTGCAGTATATAATTCCATGAGTACCTTTGGTGATATCAATGTAGAACAGTACGAGGAGCTGAAATAATATGCTGGTTGTTGTAACAGGAGGCAGCGGAAGCGGAAAATCTGCTTTTGCGGAAGAAACCATACTTTCCCTTGGCGAAGCCAGAAGGATCTATATTGCTACCATGCAGGCTTTTGACGAAGAAAGCCACAGGCGTATCCGCAGACACCGGCACATGCGTGCAGGAAAAGGCTTCGAGACAATAGAAAGATATACAGAACTTGATGAGCTGCTCATCCCGAAGGACTGTGTGGTTCTTCTGGAGTGCATGTCCAATCTGGTTGCAAATGAGATGTTCCGGGAAGACGGCTTCCACCCGGAGGTGGCAGAAAAGATCACAGAAGGAGTGAAAAATCTTCTTTCCCAGGCAAAGCATGTGGTGATCGTCACCAACGAGATCTTTTCAGACGGGATCCTCTACGAGAAAGAATCAGAACAGTACAAAAAAGAGCTGGGACAGATCAACCAGAAACTGGCAAAGATGGCGGAAGAGGTTGTGGAAGTCGTGTACGGGATCCCTGTATGGCATAAAGGAGGAAAGGAAGCATGAAAAGCTTGTGGAACAGTTTTAAGGCAGCCTTTGCCATGTTTTCAAAGATCCCCATGCCCATGGTGGACTGGAAGAAGGAAAACATAAAATATATGATGTGCTTTTTTCCTTTTGTGGGGACTGTCATCGGTATTCTGACATGGCTTGCAGGAGGAATCCTCGGAATGCATGCAGCTCTGGAACCATTTTTTCTCGCTGTGATCCTTACTGTGATCCCGGTATTTATTACCGGCGGCATTCATGTAGACGGGCTTCTGGACACATCGGATGCATTAAGCTCCTGGCAGGAACGCACAAGGAGGCTGGAGATTCTGAAGGATTCCCATGCAGGTGCATTTGCCATTATCACAGCCTGCGTATATTTTATCCTCTGGCTGGGAGCATGGGATCAGCTCCTTGGAAATTATAATGGGATCTGTATCATGAGCCTGGGCTTTATGATGTCCAGATGTCTTTCCGGGATCGGTGTGATCACATTTCCCAAGGCAAGGACAGACGGGACTGTGGCAGAATTTTCCAGAAATGCGTCGGAGATCGCAGTGCGAAATGTTCTTATCACGATGTTTGTGATCCTTGCAGCGCTGATGATATGGGTGGATCCGATCCTGGGTGTTCTGGCAGCTGTCAGCGCGCTTCTGGTATTCTGGTGGTATCACCATATGGCTTTGAAATATTTTGGAGGGACCACAGGCGATCTTTCCGGATTTTTCCTCTGCATCTGCGAGGTCGTGATGGCACTGGTGCTTGCTTTTTGTGGCGCATTTCACTTGTAATAAAGATTTGGATGAGGTAAAAAAGATATGGAAATGATAATCGGAGGTGCATATCAGGGAAAAGCTGCCTATGCAAAAGCGCAGTTCCCGGATGTGGACTGGAAATTCGGAGGAGAGATCACAGAAGAGGAACTTCTGAAGGCAGAGGGCGTTCTGGGATTTCAGGAATACATAAGAAAAGCTCTGAAAGCAGGAGAAGATCTCACCGGCCTGGCAGAAAAGCTGGCACAGCAGGATACGGATGTGATCCTTGTCAGTGAGGAGGTAGGCTACGGGATCGTTCCGGCGGATGCTTTTGAGCGGCAGTACCGTGAAGCTGTTGGCCGGGTGTGCACTGCACTGGCTGCAAAAAGTAGAAGGGTCACAAGAGTGGTATGCGGGATCGGGACGGTGCTGAAGGATGATTAGATTATATCTGATAAGACATGGACAGACACCCGGAAATAAGCTTCAGCGTTATATCGGAACAACGGATGAACCACTGAGCACGGAAGGAAAGGAATTTCTGGAAAAGCTGACCTATCCCATGCCGGAGGCCCTTTACGTAAGTCCGCTCTGCCGTTGTGTGGAAACTGCGGGGATTCTTTTTTAGGGAAAAAGCTTTCATATTATCGAAGAGCTTTCCGAGTGTGATTTTGGAGAGTTTGAGAATAAAAATTATAAAGAGCTTTCCGGAAATCAGGATTATCAGAGGTGGATCGACAGCAATGGAACGCTTCCTTTTCCGGGAGGAGAAAGTCGAGAAGCTTTTAAGCACCGAAGCCTTACAGGATTTCAGAAGGCCGTCACACAGTGTATCCGTAACAACATAAAGACAGCGGCTCTTGTGATACATGGCGGTACGATCATGAACATTATGGAAGAATATGCGGACAGACCCAGGGCTTTTTATGAATGGCATGTAAAAAACGGCGGTGGTTATCTGGCAGAGCTGGAGCCTGCGCTGTGGCAGAAGGGACGGAGAGAACTCTGTGTCCGTGAAGCATATATGGAGGGTTAAGTTATGAATGAACAGAAGATCAGCTGGAAACGTAGTGACTTGAAATGGCGTGGAAAACAGGCATTCAAAAAAAATTACTGGTCAGCAGTGCTGGTAAGTCTGGTGCTGGCTATTGTGATGGCAACCGGCGGAAGCGGTGCGGCCACAGGCAGTGCCGGAAATGTGGCAAGTCCGGATTACGGTGTTACAACGTATCGTTTGGGTACGGATATCAATGGCGTTACTTCTTATGTCAGCCATGTATTTCGCTCCCCACTGGCAGTGCTTTTTGCGCTTCTGAGTGCCAGTGCCGTGGTAGCTGTGGCTCTGATCGGAATCCTTTTCCATTTTTTTGTGGGAAATGTTCTGGAGGTAGGCGGAAGAGATTTTTACATTGAGAATCTTTATTCTGTACCCGGGCCCGGAAAGCTCCTCAGTGTATTTCGTTCAGGGAATTACGGTAATATCGTAAAAACCATGTTTTTACGGGACCTGTATCTTGTATTGTGGACGCTGCTTTTTATTATTCCCGGAGTGGTAAAATCCTACGAATATAAGATGATACCTTATCTTCTTGCGGAATATCCGGATATGAGCACAAAGGAAGTATTTGCAAAAAGCCGTGAGATGATGGACGGACAGAAGATGGATACCTTTATCCTGGATATTTCCTTTATTCCCTGGTCTGTCCTTTCGGCGATCACGGCAGGGATCGTGGGACTCTTTTATGTATCCCCGTATAAGGATGCAACCTATGCGGAACTTTATGATACTCTTGCGGCAGGAATGCCGGGAAACGGACAGCAGGTGTATGAAGATGAAAACAGCGGTATTTACTGATAAAATGATTCTTGTGCGCGGTGGCGGAGATCTGGCCACCGGAGTGATCCACAAGCTTCATCAGAGTGGTTATCAGATCCTGATCCTGGAATGTGACCGTCCAAGTGCCATCCGCCGTCATGTGGCTTTCTGTGAAGCCGTTTATGACGGAACTGCAGAGGTAGAAGGCGTTGTATGCAGGAGGGTCACGGAGGACGATATCCGGACCCAGTGCAGGAAATGCTGGGCACAGGGAGAGATCCCCCTTCTGACAGATACCGATGGAAAATATATCCGCGAACTGGAGCCGGAGGCAGTGATCGATGCCATCCTTGCAAAAAAGAATCTTGGGACCAGCAGGGACATGGCTCCACTGACTGTGGGACTTGGCCCGGGCTTTACCGCAGGGGAGGATGTGGATTATGTGATCGAGACCATGCGTGGACATAACCTGGGAAGGATCATAAAAAAAGGCAGTGCTCTGCCGAATACCGGAGTGCCGGGACTGATCGCGGGGATAGGGAAGGAACGTGTGATCCATTCACCGGCAGCCGGTAACATGAAAAACATCTGTCAGATCGCAGATCTTGTTGAAAAAGACCAGGTGATCGCCATGGTAGGTGATACGCCGGTGAAGGCTGCTATTTCCGGCGTGATCCGTGGGCTGATCCGGGACGGTTATCCTGTTTTTGCGGGAATGAAGATCGCGGACATTGACCCAAGGGCAGAACAGAAGAAAAACTGTTTTACGATCTCAGACAAGGCAAGGTGTATCGCAGGGGGAGTACTGGAGGTGCTGCTTTCCTGCGGAGTGCTTCCGGGAAAAGAGAAAGCCGTAAAGAATGAGGAACTGTGACCGATACAGAGCTTTTTTCCTCGGAAGAAGTACGAGAATAAATGGAGTGTGTCATGAAGAAAAATGAAAAAGCGCTTACTGTGGCATTCACAGGAGGAGGCGGAAAGACCAGTCTGATCCTTGGACTGGCAGAAAAATTTTCCGGACAGGGAAAACGGGTGATCGTGACCACAACCACACATATGGCATGGGAACCGGAACATCCCTTTGCAGAAGCAGAGGATGTTTCGGGATCATGCCGGCTTATAGAACAATACGGATACGTTATCGCGGCACATCATAAGGCCGGACAGCCCAAGATTTCCGGCCCTGAAAAGGAGATCCTGGAAAAGCTGCCCGGCTTTTGTGATCTTCTTCTTGTGGAAGCTGACGGATCCAGGCGCCGGCCGCTTAAAGTACCGGCTGTTCATGAGCCGGTGATCCCTTCTTTTGCAGATATTGTAGTAGGAGTGATCGGTCTTGACTGCATCGGCAAAAAGATCTGTGATACGTCACACCGTCCGGATGATGTGGCGGGATTTCTGGGAAAGCGTACAGATGAGCCTGTGACATGGATGGATGTGTGGAAGATCATCCGGTCTGAAGCCGGATTGCAAAAAGGCGTGGACGGGCGAAGATTTCTCGCGTATCTGAACAAGGCAGATACTCTGGAGGATCCCAGTATGGCGGAGAAGCTTATGGCGCAAGGTCAGGAGGCTGGGATCATGGTGATCTGCGGCAGCCTGCAGAGAAGTGTACTAGAATCGAAAAGAAGAGGAGCGGTGATATGAAACTGGGACTGATCATGCTGGCAGCAGGAAACAGCCGGCGTTTTGGAAGCAATAAGCTGCTGTATAGTGTAGACGGAATGCCGATGTACAGACATATTCTTCTGGAACTGAAAAAAGTGAAGGAGGCACTGGAGGCACAGGGACATAAATGTGAGATCACAGTTGTCACACAGTATGAGGAGATCGCACAGGAAGCAGAGAAGCTTGGCGAACGGTTTCTTTACAATCTGCATCCGGATGAGGGGATATCTTCCTCACTGAAGATCGGGCTGTGGGTCAACCGGGAGATGGATGCGTGCCTGTTTACGGTGGCAGATCAGCCGTGGTTACGGTGGAAGACGGTTTTTGGACTGGTGGATGTGTTTTTGAGAGATGGGAAGGGGATTGCCTGTGTGGAGCATGATGGGAAGACCGGGAATCCCTGTGTTTTTTCGAAAAAGTATTATGAGGAACTTATGAAGCTTTCCGGTGATGTCGGAGGGAAGAGAGTGGTTGTGGCACATAGGGAGGATGTGGCTGTGATGAAGGTGGAAGATGGACGGGAGATGGTGGATGTGGATTTTTCGGACGGACGCCGGTGAGGTACCGTCTGGTTTGTGCTGGGGCTTCGTCGGGGGCTGGCTTCTAAGACGCCAGAAATCTGCTAAAACCGCTGAAAAGAATCCAGAACTCGCTCCTGCGTCGCTCAAACAGCTGGATTTTTTCCAGCAACGCAGATTCCCACCGCCTAAGAAGCGCACCCCTCCTGCAGAGCCAGCACAAACCAGACGGTACCTCGCCGGCTGACGTGCGAAAGGGGAGATAGGCTAGAGTGAAAGTGTGAAGTTTGTAGAAGCAGAGCATCAACGACGAAATCACCGTGTCTGAGGCAATTTTTACGTATACAAAAGCCAGCAGGGAACCGCCCTGGCGTGGCGGGATGCTCTGCAGGAGTCCTGCTGATTCTTAGGTGGTGTGGTTTCTGCGTTATTCCAAAAAATTCTGCTGTCTGAGCGTCTGGACGCGAGTTCAGAACTTTTTGGAATGGTTTTAGCAGAAGCCGCAGCATCTTAGAAGCCAGCGGACGACGAAGCCCTTCCCGCTACGCCAGGGCGGTTCCCTGCGTACGTTCGTTAAATATAAATATACAAATATATCCTACATAAAATGATTCTTAGCCGCTTCTTCCTCAGCCAGACGAACCGTCTCACCGGAAGGATTGGAGATCACTGCCGAAGCTACGATCTCACAAGGCGGGTTCCCCTTTACACTGTCAACGGCAGCCGTAACAGCAGAAACATCACCAGTCAGAAAAACAGTGGCATGACCACCACACTTCGTCTGCCAGGTAAGAAAAGAAACATCAGAAGTCTTCAGCATCTGGTCGATCACCAGGATCGCGTTACTGCTGCCAACAACCTCAACTAAACCAAAAGCACCATAATTCATAAATCCGTCGCCCCCTTTATTTATTGATCGTCATCTTCAGTGCAATCTCAGTATCCTCAGAAGGAGAAGCGATCACAGTATGAGAAACAACCTTACCAAGAGGTTTGGCTGCCTCCAGCGCAACCTCCATAGCTGCATTAACGTCAGAAACAGAACCACGCATCTTGACACAGGCGCCACTCTTCAGACGGTTACGCTCAACACTTTGGATCCTGACATTGGCTGCTTTGGAAGCAGCATCAAGAGCAACAAAACAGGCAACCAGGTTATCCAGCTCAAAAACACCTACAGCCATGCCCTTATAATTATTATCCATAAAAATACCTCCATGCGGAACAGATTCCCGGTAATGTGGTTTTTTGACCGGTTTTACGTGGAATCATTACCGTTTTTATGGCTTTATTATAACTTTTTTAGACAAAAATAGCAAGGAATAAATACGCGGATGATCAGATAGTTACTGAGAACGGAGTGAAAAGCAACGTAACGTCTGATACTTCCGCAGTAGCCTTGCAGGGAAATATTTACTTTGCATATCAGATATAGTATTATTTACAATAGTAAAAAAGCAGGAAGGTGTAAAGAAATGCAGACACATCAGACAGACTTTTCAACAGGAAATGTCTATCGTAACATTATGGAGGTAGCTGTGCCGATGATCATTGCACAGGTCCTGAACCTCCTTTACAACATTGTAGACCGGATCTATATCGGAAGGATCCCCGATATCGGAGCCACCGCACTGACAGGAGTGGGACTATGTTTTCCCATTATCAGTCTGATCACTGCATTTACCTATCTTTTTGGAAATGGAGGAGCACCGCTTTGCTCCATGGAACGAGGAAGAGGAAACCAGGAAGAAGCAGAAATGCTCATGGGAAACACCTTTGTGATGCTGATCGGCACAGGAGTGATCCTGTCAGCCATCGGCCTTATCTTTTACAGGCCGATCCTCTATGCGTTTGGTGCCAGTGATGTAACCTTTTCCTATGCGGCAGATTACATAAGGATCTATCTTCTGGGAACCCTGTTTGTGATGATCACTCTGGGAATGAACCCGTTTATAAACAGCCAGGGCTTTGGAAACACCGGAATGCTTACGATACTGATTGGTGCAGTACTGAACATCCTTCTGGATCCCCTGTTTATCTTTGGAATGCACATGGGAGTCCGTGGAGCGGCTTTGGCGACTATTATATCCCAGCTCTGCTCTGCCATCTGGGTCTTGCGCTTTCTCACAGGAAAAAAGGCAATCCTGAACCTGAAAAAAAGTGCCATGAAGATTTCCCGGAAAAGAGTGGGCAGTATCGTAAGCCTTGGTATGTCCGGATTTTTTATGGCATTTACAAACAGTCTTGTGCAGGTGGTATGCAATGCCACACTCCAGACCTGGGGCGGTGATATCTATGTTGGAATCATGACAGTCTTAAATTCTGTCCGTGATATTTTCACTATGCCGGTCCATGGGCTTACCACAGGGGCCTCTCCGGTCATGAGCTTCAATTATGGAGAAAAAGCTTACGACAAAGTCAAAAAAGCAATTAAATTTATTACAGTTGTCTGTGTGATCTATACCCTGGCAGGCTGGGGGATCCTGAAGGTGCTTCCGGAATTTTTTATCCGGATCTTTAACAGTGATCCCGGGCTTCTGGAAAAGGGAGTTCCCGCCCTTCATATTTACTTTTTTGGCTTTTGTTTTATGGCACTGCAGTTTACCGGACAAAGTGTGTTCGTAGCACTTGGAAAGGCAAAAAAGGCCACCTTTTTTTCCCTGTTTCGAAAGGTAGTGATCGTGGTACCGCTGACGATCCTTTTGCCTCATGTGAATGGCCTGGGAACAGACGGCGTGTTCTGGGCGGAACCGGTTTCCAACCTTGTAGGCGGCTGTGCATGCTTTTTTACCATGCTGGCGACAGTACTGCCGGAGCTGAACAGTGACCTCAAACGGGCCGGATAAAGGTTTGCGGGAAATTTTGATATGTGTTAGAATGGACAGGACGATTTTTCTGCAGACTAAGCAGAAATATTAAGAAAGGCCGGCGTATGGCCGGACAGGAATGAGAGGAAAACACAATGGCTTTATTTCAGGCATTTCGGGCAGTAAGACCTGCTTCGGAAAAAGCAGAAAAGGTGGCGGCACTTCCTTATGACGTAGTCAGCAGAGAGGAAGCGAGAGAGATCGGGGAAACAAATCCGGAATCTTTTCTACATATAGACCGTGCAGAGATGGATCTGGATCCGGAAACAGATATTTATGATCCGATGGTTTATCAGAAGGCAAGGGAAAATCTGGATCGTTTCCAGAAAGAAGGGATCCTGATCCAGGATGAGAAACCGAACTATTATCTGTATGAACTGATTCGTAAGGGAAAATCCCAGACAGGGATCGTAGGTGTCAGCTCCATTGATGATTACATGAATGGTGTGATCAAAAAGCATGAGCTTACAAGAGAGGATAAGGAGCAGGACCGCATCCGTCACGTGGATGTCTGTGATGCCAACACAGGCCCTATTTTTCTGGTGTGCAGATATCCGGCAGAGCTTCTTACTCTTATGGAAGAATGGAAAGATACACATGTTCCGGTGTATGATTTTACTTCCGATGACGAGATCACACATCGTGTATGGATCGTAGATGAGGAAGAAACGATTCGGACCATAGACAGCCTTTTTGGAGGGATCTCATCTATCTATATTGCGGATGGCCACCACAGAGCAGCCTCCGCAGTAAAGGTGGGACAGAAGAAAAGAGCGGAGCATCCGGACTACACCGGAAAAGAAGAATTTAACTTTTTCCTGTCAGTGGTATTTCCGTATGACCAGCTGACCATTCTTCCGTATCACAGGATCGTAAAGGATATCAAAGGCATGGAACCCAAAGCCTTTATCGGAAGTATGAAGTTTAATTTTGAGCTGATGGCAATGCCGGGCTTTCCATGTAAACCGGTAGAGAAACACTGTTTTGGGCTGTATGTAGACGGAGAATGGTTCCATTTGAAGGCATATCCGGATATCTATGCGGGAAAAGACAGCGTAGGTCAGCTGGATGTGTCTATTCTTCAGGATAAGGTCCTGGGTCCGGTTCTGGGGATCAGTGATCCGCGTACCGATGAGAGAATCCGCTTTATGGGAGGAAACCACCGGCTGAAGGATCTGGCAGCAGCTGCAGATGAGACAGGAGGAGCTGCCTTTGCCATGTATCCTACATCCATGGAGGAGCTGATGACGATCGCAGACGAGGGTAAGCTTATGCCGCCAAAGAGCACCTGGTTTGAGCCGAAGCTCCGCAGTGGTCTTTTTATCCATAAGCTTTCAGACTGATGCCGGAGGTTTTATAGAATTTTAATAAAATCGTCCGGAAACTCTTAGGACATTAATACAGATCGCTCACATTTGTCAGGTAATATACAGTATATGCTGAGCAAATGAGAAAGAGGGGTTTTCATGACAAACGAACAGTATTACGATTGCATCCAGCCATACCAGAATGCATGCCAGATCATGCGCGCCAAGCTTGAAGTGCTCAACGGAAGTCTGTATCAGAAGTCTTCCGTATCTCCGATCCACAATATCCAGGAACGGATCAAATCCAAGAGGAGCATCGAAAAGAAGCTGGAGAAGCTGGGATATTCGGACAGTGTGCAGAACGCCAAGGATCATCTCCGGGATATCGCCGGGATCCGTGTGATCTGCTACTTTATTGATGATATATATAATCTTGTAAATGCGCTGAAACGGCAGAGTGAGCTGATCTTTATCAGGGAGAAGGATTACATACAGAATCCAAAGCCCAACGGATACCGCAGCTTTCATGTGATCATCGCAGTTCCGGTATACTATCTGGATACCATGGAGTATTTTCCGGTGGAGATCCAGCTGAGGACGATGACCATGGATCTCTGGGCAAGCATGGAGCACCGTGTCTGCTACAAGAAGCTTCCGGAACACAGGGATGAGCTGGCGGAGGCCTTCCGTCAGTATGCAGATATCCTCGGAAAGATAGAGGAGCAGTTTGAAGCCTACAATGAAACAGGAATGCTGGAGGAGATCGCATCGGCCCAGATTGCTGAGAATCCGTCGGAGGGATAAAATGGAGATTGAAGAGGAATTTATATCCGGTTTCTGCCGTACCATGAACGGGGGCGAAACCGTCTGCTGTGAGTATACACGGCAGGAGAACGGCAGCAGGAAGCTGACCTTTATGGACTGCGCGCATGAGAGATGTGTAAATACAGGCGCCTGTGAGATCTTCAAACAGGCTCATGAACTGGAGCAGAAATAAAAGATCAAAGAAAACAGATAAAATGCAATAATGATATAAATTAATAATGATAAAAAACAATTATAAAAAAATCACAGAAAACAGGAGAAATACGTATGAAGCACACAGTAGATGCGATGGGAAAGCAGTGTCCGATCCCGGTGGTGATGACCAAGAAGATCCTTGACAAGGCAGAGCAGGGAGACGAGATCTTAATCCTGGTAGACAACGAAACGGCAGTAAACAACTTAAGCAGACTTGCCGGAAGTGCCGGATGCAGCTTCGTATCCAGAAAAACAGAAGGTGGTTACGAGATCAATATGACAGTAAAATCTGATCCTGCTGCAAGAAGCCAGGCAGAGCCTGAGATCGTCTGCACACCGGCTGTTCCTGAGGGAGATTATACCGTTGCCATCACTTCTGATAAGATGGGCGACGGAGATCCGGAGCTTGGTGGGATCCTGATCAAGGGATTTGTGTATGCGCTGACACAGCTGGAGACACCGCCGTCAGTTATGCTGTTTTATAATGGCGGAGCCAGACTTACTGCACAGGATTCACCATGTATCGAAGACCTTAAGACCTTACAGGAGCAGGGAACAGAGATCCTGACCTGCGGAACCTGCGTGAACTTCTATGGACTGAAGGAACCGGCAGTGGGAACCGTAACAAATATGTATACCATAGCGGAAAAGCTCACAAAAGCAGGAAAAGTGATCCGCCCGTAAACAGAGAAACATATAGAGACAGACAGAAGCATACAGAAATGCCGCAGAGCCATTTTGAAGCCTGCGGCATTTCTGATATCCGGTTAATATCCAGTTGATATCCAGGTTATATCCGGTTATGAGCAAGAAGCGGAGCGGATCGTGAATATCCGCCTGACTAAGCGCTGATCTTATAATTCCACATCAAGCTGCTGTTCTTCAATATGATGGCGCTTTGCATAGCCGGTAAGCATCAGCGTCAGCGCACCGTCACCGGTCACGTTGCATGCAGTTCCGAAGCTGTCCTGCAGTGCAAAGATGGTAAGCATCAATGCAGTGCCGGAGCTGTCGAATTTCAGTATCCCGGTGATGATGCCAAGAGATGCCATGACGGTTCCGCCGGGAACACCGGGAGCTCCGATGGCAAAGATACCCAGAAGAAGGCAGAACAGAACCATGGTACCCGGTGTTGGAACGGAGCCGTACAGGATCTTTGAAATCGCCATACAGAAGAAAACCTCTGTCAGGACGGAACCACAGAGATGGATGTTTGCAAAAAGAGGAATCCCGAAGCTGACAAGATCCTTGCGGAGCGGTTTGGCTTTGGAGGCACACTGCAGTGCAACGGCCAGTGTGGCAGCAGAGGACATGGTCCCTACGGCAGTCAGATAGGCAGGACCATAATGGCGGACAACCTCCAGAGGATTTTCTCCGGAATAGATTCCTGCAAGGATGTAAAGAAGAGCCATCCAGATAAAATGCCCGGCAAGCACCAGTACGATGATCTTCAGAAAAACAGGCAGCTGTCTGGTGATGGTTCCCTCGTAGGCAAGGCTGCAGAAGGTAGTGCCGATGAACAGCGGAAGAATGGGGATGATGATCCGTGCAACCAGAGAAAGAACGATCTTCTGAAATTCATCCAGAAGTCCTGTGATCAGCTTCGCTTTTGTCCAGGTGGCGGCAAGGCCCAGCATCATTGCAAACACAAGAGCACTCATAACGGACATGATCTGCGGGATCTCCAGTTCAAAGATCACCTCCGGCAGCTGCTTCAGTCCTGCAGCATAGGAATGGATGGAAAGATGTGGAATGATCAGAAAACCGGAGGCTGTGGAAAAAAGCGCCGCGCCAACAGAGGAGCCGTAAGCGAGGACAACCGCAACCCCCAGCATCAGCGAAGCATTTTTGCCAAGCCGGGTAATGGACGGAGCGATAAAGCCCAGCACGATCAGCGGTACGCAGAAGGTAATGATCTGGCCCAGAATGTACTTGATAGTAACTGTGATATTGAGAACTGCCATGGAGATTCCGTTGGTGCTGTACCGGTTCAGGATAAGCCCGGCTATGATCCCCAGGATCACAGCGACCAGCAGCTTAAATGGCAGACTGTTGAAAAAAGATGTTTTTTTCATTGGAAAACCTCCTCGGATAGTATAAAATAAAGCCAGAGTTTATTATAAAGGTATTTGATAAAAATCACAAGGAGAATGAAATGATTTATCTGGATAACGCGGCTACAAGCTTTCATAAGCCGGACTGTGTGCCGCGTGCTGTGGTGGAAGCCATGCAGCATGCAGGAAACAGCGGAAGGGGCAGCAGCGGAGAAGCAATGGCAGCCTCAAGGCTTATTTTTAATACAAGATGCCAGATCGCAGAGATGTTTGACATATGGGGACCGGAATGTGTGGCCTTTACATCCAATGACACGGAAGCGCTCAATATCGCCCTGCAGGGAACACTTCATCCAGAGGAGGGAACTATCCATGCGATCTGTACGGAGATGGATCACAACAGTGTGCTCCGTCCACTGTACCGCCTGGAAAAAAACGGCATGAAGTTTACGATCCTGCCGGCAGACCGCAAGGGACGGATCTCCCTTACGGAGCTTGAAGCAGCCATCCGTCCGGAGACGAAGGTGATCGTCTGTACCCACGCTTCCAATCTGACAGGAAATCTCAATGATATCCACGCCATCGGTGAGATCGCACAGAAGCACCAGAAGCTTTTTATTGTGGATGCTGCCCAGACAGCAGGAGTATTTCCGATTTCCATGAAAAAAGATCATATAGATATTCTTTGCTTTTCCGGACATAAGGGCCTTATGGGACCACAGGGCACAGGAGCCATCTGTGTCCGTCCGGGGGTATCTGTGGAGCCTCTGAAGGTAGGCGGCAGCGGCGTCCTCACCTTTCAGAGAGAGCATCCGCAGGATATGCCGGAGGCACTGGAGGCCGGCACCCTGAACAGCCATGGGATCGCAGGTCTTGGCGCAGCAATCAGCTGGATCAGGGAAACCGGGACAGAACAGATCCGAAAAAGAGAGCAGCAGCTGATGTGGCGTTTTTATGACCAGGTAAAGGAAATTCCGGGAGTCACCCTGTACGGAGATTTTTCCGGAGAAGAACGCTCCCCTGTGGTGACTCTGAATATTGCAGGGATGGACTCGGCAGAAGTGGCCATG
>ENA-USYV01001620-USYV01001620.1-human-gut-metagenome-genome-assembly--contig:-NODE-1620-length-21017-cov-92.040210_pt1 | contig 21017 bp, 17 predicted proteins | sample MGYA00250066_ERZ773514 | MGnify/ENA primary metagenome ERZ773514 (study PRJEB29103, sample SAMN06112049) | human gut metagenome | biome: human gut; feature: ankylosing spondylitis patient; material... | reverse complement strand
ATTGTGGGCATCACCCGCGGCACCACCCAGAACCACATCATCCGCGCGGCAGAGGAGTCCATTGCCTACCAGAGCGCCGATCTCGTGGCTGCTATGGAAAAGGACACCGGCGTGCCCATCACCTCGCTGAAGGTGGACGGCGGCGCCTCCCGTGACCAGTTCCTGATGCAGTTCCAGGCCGACATCCTGAACAAGACCGTGCTGCGCCCGGCCATCCGGGAGACGACTGCTCTGGGCGCTGCCTATCTGGCAGGCCTTGCCACCGGCGTATGGAAGGACCGGGACGAGATCCGCAGCCTGTGGCACTGCAATATGACCTTTGCCCCGCAGATGGACGAGGCTGAGCGCACCCGTCTGCTCTCCGGCTGGCACAAGGCTGTGGGCCGCAGCTGCGACTGGGCAGAGCATTGATAGTTTTCGCCCGACTTTATGGTTCACGCACAAAATATTTTTTAATTGTTTATTTTCTATTGACATTTTGTTACAAAACGCTATACTAGAAGCATCCCAAGAGAAGTGAGATGGGGATGCACTGTATCGTCCAGATGCAGTGTGTCCCCATTTTTATTACGGAAAAATCAGATTCAAAAAGGAGGTCCCCCATATGAACGAGAAAAAACTTTCAAGGCCGCTGATCAGTCTCATCGTCAGCATCGCGCTCATCATCGTAGGCATTGCCGGTTCTTTCATTTTACAGACGAACTCCGGCAAAACGACCATCCGGAACGTTACCATTGAATCCGAATCCGGTCATACCCTTGCGATGGATGTTTATATTCCGGAAAACGCCACCGCTGAAACGCCTGCGCCCGCTATTTTTGTACAGCATGGCGGAAACAACAACAAAGAAGAAATGCAGCACTACTGCATTGAGCTCGCCCGCCGCGGCTATGTTGCGATCGGCGTGGATATGTACGGCATGGGCGAAAGCGAACCTCTGCCGGACTCCGAATGGCTCACCCAGGGCCGCGGCCTTTATGATGCGGTACGCTACGGCGTGACTCTGCCCTACGTTGATACCGACCGAGTTTCGCTTCTGGGCTACTCCCGCGGTGGCAAGGCAGCTGGCGAAGCACTGCAGTGCGATAACGACAGTCTGAATGTTGTCAAGGCCATTTTCCTGATCCACAGCGATCCCATCGTGCGTAACAGCGAGGGCTACACCGATGTTTACGGTGCCCGAGATGTCGCAGTTCTCGCAGACAAGAACGACGAGTTCTTCTTCTCGGAAAAAGCTAATGATAACGGTACCTATTCCAACGACGCCAACAAGTATGCAGCCAACCTTTCCAGCCCGGCAGAATATGTGATCAACAACAGTGCACAGTCCTTCCTGTATTTCGGTATCGACCCCGCAACCACCAGTGAACAGCGCGTGGCAGAGACCGTTTATGAGCAGGATTACGGCGGAAAGACCGGAAGCCGCCAGATCTTTGTTTCTAACGAGACGCATATGGCTGGTTGGTGGTCCCCGCTGGTCATGAACCGTGTGTTGACCTTCTTTAACCGTGTTATGCCCACTAGCACTGCTCTGAGCGCCAGCAGCTACACCTATACCATCTGGAACATCTTCAAGATCATCGCCCTGTCCGGTCTGCTGCTGTTTGCCGGGTCTCTGATGGTTTGGCTGGTCAACTCCGTCAAGACATTCCAGTGTGCCGACAATGGCGAGCAGGACCTTCGCCCAGTTGGCGATAAGAACGCAGTTGCATGGTTCTGGGGCATCCAGATCATCAGTGCCGTCCTGTCCATCCTCATTATTCGATTCCTGAACAAGCAGGGACTGGCATCTTACCGTGATGCACTTTTCCACTCGGCCAACCCTGCGTACCACGGCCTGATCTCTCTGCTGTGCGGCGCACTGACTCTTGTTCTGTGCACGGTGTGGTACATGGCCTACGGCAAAAAACACGGTTTCTCCTTCCGGAATACCGGCATCGCTATTTCCGGGCATGCACTCCTCAAATCCATCGGCGCGGCCCTGCTTGCAGTCTTTGCCCTGATCCTGATGGTTTTTGCCGTCGACTATTTTGTGGATGTGAACTTCCTGATCGTTTACTGGGGCTTTATGAAGTTTGGAGCCAACCGCATCCCGGGTATGCTCCTTGTTGTACCCATGTATCTCGTGTACTACATTGTCATGTCCATCAGCGTCAACAGTTTTAACTTTAGCACGGCGCTCGGCAAAAACAAGCTGCTTTCTAACCTTCTGATCAGCTTTATCGCATCGGTTCCCACTCTGTTCGTCCTCTGCTACGTTTACGGCATCTTCAAGGCTACCGGCTCGAACCCGATGTTCGGCGGTCTGGCTTCTGCCGCAACTGCAGTGTATGCGCTGCCCGGCTTCATCTTTGTTGCGATCCTGATTTGTCGTCTCCTGTACCAGCACACGGGCAATCCCTACCTTGGCGGCATCTTCTGCGGCGTTCTTGCAGCTGTCAGCGAGTGGGGCATCTGCGAGATTCGCGTGCACACCCCCGGAACACAGTACGCTGGCACTGCTCTGGTCTACGCACTGATCGCGATCGGCTTTGTAGTTACCATAGCATGCGCTGTACTGCTGAAGAAAAATAATGCAGCCGTGCAGGCACATAAATAATGCCTCTTTAATCCTCTTTACAAACCCCTCAATTTTTTATAAACTTGGTTTGCGCATGGTGCGGCCCTTTTAGAGTTTTCTGAAAGGGCCGTATCTTCTGATTGCTCCCTATCTCTGTAAATCTGGCTCGAAAGGAGTCTTACCCAATGCATCCTCTTGCTGAAACCCTGCTGGACGAACCGGTGATCGCCGCCGTGAAAACGGACGAATCCCTGACTGCTGCGCTGGCCTCGCCCTGCAGCGCCGTTTTTCTGCTGGCAAGCACCCTGCTCACCGTAGACGGGCTGGTGCACCGCATACATGATGCCGGAAAACTGGCCGTGGTTCACATCGACCTTGTGGACGGCCTTTCGTCGCGGGAGATCGCGGTGGACTCCCTCAACGCCCTGTGCCACCCGGACGGCATCATCTCCACCCGCCCGACCCTGATCCGCCGGGCGCGCCACCGCGGCCTGCTGACCGTCCAGCGGGCATTCATTCTGGATTCCCTCTCGCTGACCAGCCTGTCCGGTCAGCTGGAGCAGGGCAAGCCGGATTTTGTCGAGATCCTGCCCGGCATCATGCCCCGGGTCATCGCCGAGATCAGCGCCCGCACACAGGTGCCTGTCATTGCAGGCGGCCTGCTGCGGGACAAAGCCGACGTCATGGCCGCCATGCGCGCAGGTGCCGCCGCAGTTTCCACCTCTGCGCCCTCCCTGTGGGATATCTGAGCCAGAGCAAGATCCCAGCTGAAGTACGAAAAGCATAATCGTATCCTGGTGTTTTATTGGATATGCCCGCCCACCGATGGAGCCGGATCTCCACGGTGAGCGGGCATTTTTTCGTTTTCATTCGATTCGAGTGAATCTATTCAGCCTGCGGATTAACTCGATAATTTAAAGCAATCCTACAAGTCGCAATCCCCTTAAAGTCTTTCTGCTTCCTGCATCTTAGCATCATACTGGATGGCAGAGATCGGCACGAAGCCCTCGATCATATCCAGTTTGCTGTTGACAAGGTCATCATACACATCTTTGATGGACAACGTAATGGAAGGCTCCTGCTGTTCATTTGCAATTACGCTTTCCACCAGTGCTTGTTTGTTTTTCGTTTCTGCGCCATATCGGGCAGGAAGTGATAATTTTCAATCATGCGCAGAATGATGTTTGCCATAAAATTGCCGCAGATGCTGCTCAACTCGATATAAATCGCTCCGGCATCCTCCACGGAAATTTGTGCGATGCTCATCAGGTAATCAGCCAGAGTCGTTTGCGTATCGTTCAAAATTCCCTGACTTGCCATACTGCGTTGCAGGATATTCATTTTTCGATAGTCCTGAATTATACCGGTTTTTATCATTACATTCCACTACTTTATGCCGTCACATGGGTGGCATTCTCTTTCACCGAATTAATCGTATCCATCAGTTCACTCCCTGTTTTTCCATCAAACAGGCGGGTAAACAGGATGGGTTGGTCAAAGGGTGGTTTCATCAGCACAGCTTTGCTTTCCACATAACCGTTCTGCTCGATGTAATGAATGACCTTCTGCACGAACGCGATCTGCTTTGCATTCAGCGATTCGTCGTTGATGAACTTGGAAAATGCCTGCATGGCAGCATCGTGGTCCAGCTTTGCCACTTTACGCACCAGCAGACCAAAGGGTGTATCCCGAAACTCCCGTGCATAGTCCTCTTTGCTGCCCAGCTCACAGGTAAAGATATGTTCCAGCTCAGTATAGTCGCCCCGGGAAAGCGGAATGTTCTGGGTCAGCTTGTGGATAGCCAGCGTATCGCTGCGGTGCTCCATGATGTAGCGGTTCACACGTTCCCGGTACTCGCCGAAATCATAGCCGGAATCCAGCGTTTTGCCCTCGGTCTGTTCCAGTACCGGGTCGGCAAGGGCCGTGTAGACAGGCTTTTGCCCCTCTACACCGTCCACCAGAAACTTGATAAGTTCCCGCAGTTCCTGCCGCATTTCCTCAAAGCGGAGAAGGTCATGCGAGGTCAAAAATTCGTCTGTCTGCACCTCCCGGATGAGGGGCAGCTTCGCCTGCACCTGTGGGATGGTAGCTTTTCCTTCCAGCATTGCCGCCGTGCTGCGCAGCTGTTTCTGGGCGCGGCCCAGCCCCGGCAGACCTTCCAGTTCACAGAGCAGCAAGCCATACACAAAGTTATCGAACCGCTTGGCGGCTTCATCTTTGTCGTCCAGCGAGATGAGCGGTGCCACCTCTTTCATCAGAGTCCCCTTGTCCGTTTCGGTCAGGCTGATAAAGGCTTCCGGCTTTTGATAGTGTTCCACGGCCTGTCGGTGCAGCCGCACGGATACCAGCTCCGGGTTCAGCGCTCCCACTTCGGCACGGCAGGTCTCCGTTAAGATCTTGCGCCAGTTCTGGTAGTTTTCGTCCCCATAGGCTCCGTCCTGCAAGGCCGCAGCAATGCGCACCTGCTTGCAGAAAATGCTCTCGGACAGGCTTTTGGCGTCCGTGCCCTCATAGCCGTTGGGCTTCTGACGGAAAAATTCAAAGTTGCCGCAGTAGTCGAAAATCAGAAACCGCCGTTTGCCCGTATACTCGCCGTCGATGGCATCCACGCAGGCAAGGGATGGGCAGAGCCGCGTACCACGGCCGATCATCTGCCAGAACTTCGTTTTGCTGCGCACTTTTTTGAAGAACACCAGATTCACGCACTCCGGCACATCGATGCCCGTGTCCATCATATCCACCGAGACCGCAATAAACGGCGGCTTGTCCGGCTGCTTGAAGTCGTCAATGATGGACTGCGCATAGGCATCATCGCAGACCACCCGCTGGATGAAACCCGGGTGCTTGGTCTCCAGCTGCGGGTAGAGCTTGCCGAAGCGTTCCCGGATAAACTCCGCATGGCGCTTGTTCTGGGCAAAGATGATGGTTTTGCCGATGCGGTCGCCGCCTGCCGTCTGGATGCCGCGTTCCATCAGGTCTTGCAGCACCGTGTCCACGGTGTTGGCGTTGAAGATGAACTTGTTCAGCTTTTCGGATGGGATGAAGGTGGGCAGGGTGTCGTCCTCGGCAAAATCGTCCTCGTAGCGGGCCTTATCCTCCGGTGAAAGCTGGTCGTAGTGGATGCCCTCTTCTGTGAATTTCGTCTTGACCTCGTAGTTGTAGTAAGGTACCAGCACATGGTCGGTGTAGACCGCCGTGTCGTAATCGTAGGCGTAGGTGGGGATGCCGTGCTCCATCTCGAAAAAGTCGTAGGTGTTGCGGTCTACATCGGTTTTTGGGGTGGCGGTCAGACCCACCAGAACCGCATCGAAATAATCAAAAATGGCGCGGTATTTCTTGAAAATGCTGCGGTGGCTCTCGTCCACGATGATAAGGTCAAAGTGGGCGGGCGAAAACAGCGGCACGCCGTCTTTGGTCTTGGCGTTGTCGATGGCGTTGAGCATGGTGGGATAGGTGGAAAACACGATGCGCGCGGCCTTATCGTCCTTGGAGGAGCAGAGATTGCACAGCGACTGGTCGGGCAGATACTTCTTGAAGTCGTCCTTTGCCTGCTTGACCAGCGCAGTGCGGTCCGCCAGAAAGAGCACGTTGGTCACATGACCGCCCCGGCTCAGCACATCGGTCAGGCTGGATGCGGTGCGGGTCTTGCCTGTGCCCGTTGCCATGACCAGCAGATTGCGCCGGAAGCCCTGCGTAATATGGGCGCAGACTGCCCGGATGGCGTTTTTCTGATAGTAGCGGTCGGTGATTTTGTCGTCAATTTCGATGGTGTCCAGCGGCTTTTTCTCGGTGCGGCGGTTCATCAGCTTCTGCAAGTCGTCCTTGCAGAACACCCCGCTCACGGCACGCTGCGGGCCGCTCTGCTCATCCCAGAAATAGGTAGTGTAGCCGTTGGTGGTAAACAGCATCGGACGGCGGCCAAACTTCTGCTCCAGACAGTCTGCATAAAGCTGAGCCTGCTTGCGCCCGATGTTGGGGTCTTTGGTGCTGCGCTTGGCTTCAATGACCGCCAGCGGCAAGCCGTCCTTGCCCATCAGCACATAGTCCGCATAGCCCTTCTGCCCCAGCACGCCGTTCATGTTGTCCACTTCGTACTCGGTGCGCACATCGGCGTCCGGCCCGGTGAATTTCCAGCCCATGGCCTTGAGGTCGATGTCGATGATCTTCCGCCGCGTTTCGGCCTCGGTCAGGTCGGCGGCGGTGAAACTGCGGCTCTGCTGGTTCTGCTGTTTGCTGGCTGTGTACGCCGCCGAAAGGCTCTCCACCTGCTTGCGCAAGGCTTCCAACTCGGCATCTTTCTGGGTCAGCAGGCTTTCCTGCTCCCGGATCTTCTTTTCGTCCAGCGTTACCTTTTCGCCGGGGATGGCTGTCTCGTCAAAGGAGCGCTCCACATAGTCCGTGCCGTAGCAGTAATCCACCCACTGGATGAAGTCGAACAGCCCCCGCAGGCTGAACACTGCATCCGCCGCCGACACGCTACGCCCCGTATGTACCGCCAGATTTCCCGCCTTCACGATGCTGGGCAGCACGCTCCACACATTGCGGTCCACTGCGAACCGGAAGCTCGGCTCGTGCAGAAGGGATTGCAGGTTGTCCTTGTAGGGCATCGTGATGGTCTTGTCTGCCGCATACACCCACTTCACCGCCAGCTCCAACGCCTTCCGGCATCCCACCGCGCACATCGCCGGGGAGGTGGAGAACACTTTCTCGGCCTCGATGGCAGAATTAGCGAAGAGGGAATATTCGGGGCGGGTGGAGAGATAGGAGAAGTTGGACATGGGAGGGCTCCTTTCTGTAATGTCAAGTTGCAATAGTTATATTCAATTCAACTGTGACGCAAGTGTCACAAAAAGCACGTCCGAAACTTGTGATTTCAACAAAGCCTTCTAAAATGTTTGGTATATTACGATCCAAAGAATTTTGAATACTATGTTCTTTTTCTTTGATAAATTCATGGCTTTTTAATGGCTCATAGATACTTTTGTCTGTAAAAGATTCAAAAGCACCACTTCTTCTTATCACGCCCAATCTTTCCAAATTATCAAAGTATTTTCCAATGTCATATGGCTTTTCGCATTTCATCAATTCTCCAATGTTTGAGAAACAATTGATAACGGTTATTCCAGACTGGTCTTTATTTTCAGCTCGTAATGAAATTGTTGGCACAGAAGAGAAAATACTCATATACCGCAAAATCTTAGCCTCATCAGGCGAAAGTTGTTTTATAATTTCAATAAATGCAGGATGAACACCATCTTTGACAACTTTGTTCATTGAGTTTGCAAGCAGACTGGCGTAGAGTTCTCTTACTTCACTTTCTTCTGTGATACTCGCATTTTGCAATGAAGGGATTGCAATTCTTGGACTAGGTTGAACAATATCTTCTGGGGGAATATTCTTCAATTTTTCTTGAAGCATTCTATGCACTTCTTCTAAAGCTTCTTTTTGTAATAGAGGGAAGTACTGGTGAAACAGCTTGAAAGTTTGTTCGATTACCATTCCTGCAACATTCTCAGCAGGGACACCATAATTGTTTACTGTGCCAGCGAAAGTATTATGGTGGGAACCAAAAGCTGCATTTTGATTAACTTCAAGATTTTCGCTCATTATGATTTCTCCCGTTTATCTGTTTGCACTCCAATTACAGTATTGTTATTGCCTGAGACTGTTTGATTGACACTTATTTTATCCTCAGACTTTTTCTTGCTGTCTTTCTCCGGCTTTTTTATCAACCCAAAAACTCCATTGATAACTGCTACTACTACAACGCCGACCAATCCAATAATTGCAACCCAAATGGCTTCTGACATACAGCATGGCACTTCCTTTTTCTTCCATTATACTGCTAAAATCTACTGTTGCACACCCTTTTACCTAAAGTCTGGTAGCATTTTACATGTAAACTCCTTTCGTCTGCTCGCTTCGCTCGCATCCACCTCCCTCAAGGAGGGAGGCTTTTCGTAACCGCAACGTCAAAGGCTCCCTCCTTGAGGGGGCTGTCACCGCAGGTGACTGAGGGAGTTACCCAAAATATTCCTGCATCAGTGCCTTTTTCATCAATTCCAGCTTATCAAGGCTCTGCTGTACGGTCTGCTTCTGCTGGTCTACGCACTCCGAAAAGGTGAAGAATTCATTTTGAATGGAAAGAGGAGGAACAACAACTGAGAGTTCTTCTAGTTGTTTCTTTGTTATCGCCTGTCTTGTTGCGCCACCAGATTCGCCAATGCTTAAAAGTGCTTTCTTGAACTCGTTATTTATAAACATTTTATTTGTAAAAATAGGATTTAATAGTTCTCTGTTGCACCGAACTATTGCCACATGCTGATTTACTCTAGCAGGCAATACGTCCTTCGGAACCACACATGACCGTGCAACTGACGCACCTGTAATATTAACTAAGACATCTTCCGCTTCAACCGTCACTCCATTAAGCTGCGTTGCTTGTTCGTCTGTCAAATGTGCAAGGTCTTTATACAGAAATTGTCCGTCATATACATTCATACTGCGAATCAAAGAGACTCCCGCATTTGGATAGCTTTCTCTTCCACCTTTTGGCGTTGCTCCCGACCCGATTTTTGTTGTGATATCTCGCAATAGCTTTTTGGGCCAATTCATCGTATTCTCTATTGGATTTCCAAACATCTCCACAAACCGCGCCTTTACCAGCTCATCCAGTTTAGCAAGTTGCCGGTCTCGAAATGCTATCAATTCATCGACCTTGCTCAGCGTTTCTGCAATTTTTCTTTGTTCTTCTAAGGGCAAAATAGGAATTTCAATTTTGTTCAACTCTTTTGCAGACAAATGCTTTACTGTGACAAACGGCGTTTTTTCTTCGATTCGCTTTAGTGCAATGGGCATAAAGTAAAATAAGTAGTCTTTATCAATGCTATCGTTTGGTGCTAATCGGCAAACTCGCTGATTCAAAAGTGCGGGTGTTTTTCCCCACTTTGCAATGTTAAACTCACCATCCATACCGATGAGTAAATCATTTTCGTGTACGATATATTCACTCTTATATTCTTCTGTTGTATAGGTTTCAGAATACCCCCTTACCACATCGCGGATTCTGATAAGCGGCGTTCCATTACTATCTGAAAATTTTGCAGAGTCAAAAGGAAATCCATACTGAATAGTACAGACTTCTGGAAGAAGTTTTTTCATCACACCATCTCCTCCAACTCTGCCAGACCTTTAGTGATCTCCATTTCCAGCTCATGCAGGTCGGCCAGAATCTCCGTGGTCGAGGGGTACTCCACCGGCACATACTCGGTCTCTTTGTACTTGTTGATAGATAAATCATACCCATTGGCGGCAATTTCTTCTTTGGGCACAAAGAAGCTCTGCTCGGTGCGCTTGCGGTCAGTTTCGGCGTTGAGGTTATGGAACCGGGCGATGATGTCCGGGATATCGTTTTCCTTCACCTCGGTGCGCTTGTCGTCCAGCGAGAAGCCGTCGGCTTTCATATCGTAGAACCACACCCTGTCGGTGCCGCCCGCGCCGGTTTTGGTAAACACCAGCACCGCCGTAGACACGCCTGCGTAGGGCTTGAACACGCCGGAGGGCATGGAAATGACCGCCCGCAGCTGATGGTTTTCGATCAGTTCTTTTCGGATGCTCTGATGCGCCTTGCTGGAACCGAACAGCACGCCGTCCGGCACGATGCAGGCGCAGCGTCCGCCGGTTTTGAGCATCCGCAGGAAGAGCGCAAGGAACAGAAGTTCCGTCTTTTTGGTGTTGGTGACGGCCTTCAGGTCGTCGTTGATGCTCTCGGCATCCACGGTGCCCTTGAACGGCGGGTTCGCAAGGCAAATGGTGTACTTGCTGCAGATAGAGTTTTGCTTCGACACGCTGTCCTTGTAGTCGATATCCGGGTTCGTGATGGAGTGGAGCATCAGGTTCATGGCCGAAATGCGCAGCATGGTGCGGTCCGTGTCAAAGCCGGTGAACATCGGGCCGGCAAAATGCTGCCACTGCTCCGAGGTCATGCTGTCCTCGTAGTGGGCGCGGAGGTACTGCGCGCTGGACACCAGAAAGCCCGCCGTGCCGCAGGCGGGGTCGCAGATGAAGTCGTCCGGCGTGGGCTGCACCAGTTCCACCATCATGTCACGGATGTGCTTGGGCGTGCGGAACTGGCCGTTTTTTCCTGCAATTGCCAGCTTGCCCAGCATATACTCGTACAGGTCGCCCTGCATATCAAGGTCGGCAATGTCGTGGGTGTAAAGATCCTCCAGCCCGGTGATGATCTTTTGCAGCACCTGCGGCGTGGGGATCAGGAACATGGCATCGTCCATATACCGCGCAAAGGCGGTGTTGCCCTCATCCGGGCGGGCGGGGTCGTCTGCGATCTCCATCAGCTCACCGTTTGCGTCAAAGTCCGGCAGACGGCCATATTTCATCTTTTTGATGGCAGGGAACACCCGCTGCTGCATGGTCAGGAAAATTTCGCGGGAATCTTTATCCTTGAAGCGACTCCACCGCATAGACTGTCCTGCTTCGCTGGCCGGGAAGATGTGCTCCATCTTTTCGCCCGCCATGTTCTCAAAATCTTCGGTGGCAAGCTCTTTCTCGTCCAGTGACCGGATGAACATGAGATAGGTCAGCTGTTCAATGACGGTCAGCGGATTGGTGATGCCTCCTGCCCAGATGTCCGTCCAGATCTTGTCTACCTTATTTTTAATGGCTCCTGTTACCATGCGTTCCTCCTGAATGTTTGCCAATCGCAAACGCTTTGCATCTCGAATTTTTGGTGATAATATCACAATTTTATTATAGCAGTGTACAATTATATTTTCAATGTAGAGCGTTTAGCAGAAGCGCTTTCTTGATTGCAAGGCAAAAAGTTAGTGGAACGTTAAAACAGCAATTTGCGATATGCAATTCAACGCTATTGCTGTTGCATGAAGAAGTTGAATTGCTATAAAACGGTAAAGTGAATTTTACCTGCTTTGCCGTTTTTTCACATCTGGATTCCAACATGCTTTTGTGCTATTCAGCGATTCCATCGCGCAGCCTGCGCTCTGCTTACCAACTGATGATCTCCGGCGGCGATGTGAAAGCGGTACAGGGAACAACGGGCCATGCCAGTGCCAATCTTCTGGTCAACACCTATGCGCACATCCAGCAGGATTCCCGTAAAAAGCTGGGTAAAAAGTTCGAGGAAGGCTTCTACAAGCCGGGAGCAACACTTGTGCAGGCTGCCCCGGTTGAAGCAGAACCGACTATCTCCGTGTCGGCACTGTTGGAGCTTCTGAAGGACGCAGACCCTGCCGTAAAAGCGCAGCTCCGCCTGGCTCTGCTGACCTGAATTGCAAAAAATAGCACGAATTGCAGAGTAATTCACGGACTTACTCCATCTGACACGAAAAATGCGGACCGTGCAGAGACCGTGCAACTGGCGTACAAAAAGAAAATCCCACGAGGAATCTTACGATTCTTCGTGGGATTTTGGTGCGCTCGAGGGAACTCGAATCCCTGGCCCTCTGATTAAAAGTCAGATGCTCTACCGGCTGAGCTACGAGCGCATATTTCCGCAGTGAACATACTGCCGAATAATATTACCACAACTTGCGCAAAAATGCAAGGGTTCCCGGGCAAAAAGGCGCAAAAAGCTCCTGCATCGGTGTGGGCTTCCGCTTTTCATCCGCGCAGCAGATCGAAGATGCTCCGGTGTCGGCAGCGGAAGGGGCTTCATCCCGATAACTTCCTCTTTACAAACCCGGCAAGAATCGTTACAATCAAATCAAATCCATCTGCAGTGCGCTGCGTTTTACTGCCCGGCAGTGTGCGCCCCGCCGCGCTGCACCCGCAAACTTTTTCCCGGCTTTGGCATTCTGCCGGGCCGCGCCGATACGTTTTTTGCAGGAGGTTTTTCCTATGAAGATCACTCGCCGTACTGTTCTTCGCCTGACCGGTGCCGCTGCCGCTTCACTGGCGCTTTCCAGCTGCAGTGCTTCCGGCAGTGCCATTCTGGGCAGCAATTTTTCCAGCTGGATCCAGCAGACACTGGGCATCAGTTCTTCCGGCGCAGCTTCTTCTGCTGCATCCTCGGAGGCCATGGCTGCTTCCTCGCTGGCAGCAGGCGAGCAGCCCGCTGCCAGTGTTGCCGCACTGCCCGCTTACGATGCCGACCCGCTGACCGGTGAGGCCAAGCGCAGCAATGGCCGCATCGTGGGCGTAATGGTGAACAACATCTCCAACACCTCCCGTCAGAACGCCCGTCCGCAGCGCGGCCTTTCCTCTGCCGATCTGCTGATCGAGTGCAAGGTGGAGGGCGGCATCACCCGCTTCTGCGCGGTGTTCCACGATGCCGACTCCATCCCGGAGATCGGCCCGCTGCGCTCTGGCCGCGACCAGTTCCTGCAGCTGCTGATGCCCTATCAGGCGCTGTACTACCACGACGGTGAGAGCGCCGCCTGCACCAAATTCATCAGCGTATACAACTATTCCGGCCTGAACATCGGCGGCAAGAGCTACTTTAATACTCCCACCCATCCGCATGTGGCTCACCGCGACAGCCGGGGCCGGGATGTGGCCTATGAACACACCGAGTTCACCTCCGGCAAGGAGATCCGGCAGGCCGCTTCCAACGCGGGCATCGGCCTGAAATACGATTACGATGCCACCTTCTTCCGCTTTGCGGACTACCGCACCGGCGAGGAGAATGCCATGCAGGGTGCAGCATCCGGCAGGACGGTCAGCATCACCCACTCGGACCACTACAAGACCAGCTTCCGCTATGATCCGCAGTCCCGCACCTATAAAATGCAGATGTACAGCCGCATCTCCGGCAAGTTTGAAAACACCGTGGACGAGCTGAATGCAAAGCAGCTGAGCTTTGACAACCTGCTGGTCTGCTTTGCTCCCATCGAGCGCTATTCCGGCGACTCCGGCGATGTGCAGCAGGTAAGCTACATCTCCGGCGGCGATGCCTATTATTTCAGCCGCGGCGCTGTACAGCATGTCCGCTGGGAAAAGGCTTCGCCTGAGCATCCGCTGCTGGTCTACGACAAGACCGGTGCGCAGATGCTTTTCAACCGCGGCAAGACCTATCTTGCCATCGTGGACGACGACGAGTGGTCCAACTTCAGCTATCAGTAACGAGGGAACCGCATGAAACGCATCTGGAATCTGGCCCTTGGCACGGCGGTGCTGTGCACAGCCCTGCTGTGCGGGTGTGCGCTGTCCGGCACCACTGCCCCGGACAGTGCAGCGCCCACCGACCCGCTGACCGGGCAGGAGCTGCAGTATCCCGGCGAACGCACCGCCGCCGTGGTGATCGACAACGCCGCTTCCAGCACCACACAGTGGGGCATTGGCAGCGCATCGGTGGTGCTGGAAGCCCTGACCGAGAGCGGCCAGCCCACCAGCCTGTGCTTGGCTTATCCTTCGGTATCGGCTATGCCAACCGTCGGCCCAGTGACCCTTGGGCAGGACCTTTACTGGCGGCTGCTCAGCGGGCAGGAAGTACTGCCCATCCAGCGGGGTGCAGGGCAGTTTGCCCGCAACTATCTGGATTATTATAACCTGCGGGCCGTGGACGCGCTGGAAGTGGGCCGCAACGCCTTTTCCTGCGATGATGTCTGGAGCGGCGCGCCGCTGTGGCATACCAGCGGCGGGGAGGTCGCTTCCGTGCTGGGCAGCCTGAACCTTTCCGGCGCATTGGGCGACCACGGCAGCAGCGCTTCCTCCTCGGCCAGCACTGCCGAGGACAGTTCTGCCATTTCCGCTCTGCCCGCCCTGCTGCCGCAGGCCAAAGAGCCCCGTCTGCCGGAGCCCGGTTCCCGGGATGCCGAACAGGTGCAGATCAACTTTGCGCCCCAAAGCACCACCGGCTTTGCCTACGATGCGGCCAGCGGCGCCTACGGGATGCTCCGCGCCGACGGCACCGCCCAGCTGGATGCCAACACCGGCGCGCAGGCGCAATTCGACAATCTGCTGGTCCTTTACTCCGCTTCCAGCCTGCGGGACGACGGCACCACGCTGGACTACGACCTGTCCCTTGGCGGCGGTGTCTGGCTGAACGGCAGCCAGCTGTGGCACATCACATGGACGCAGGGCACAGACTCCACCTTTGCCTTTTACGATGCCGACGGCAGGCCGCTGAGCATCCGCACCGGACGCAGCTACATTGCGCTGGTCTCCAGCGTGACCGGGCAGGAGCTGACGGTATTGGATTCCGCCGGGCAGAATGTGCTGAATTGACAAAACAAAAAAAGACCATCTGAGGCATTTTTAACTGCATCTCAGATGGTCTTTTATTCCGTTCAGGAACTCCTTCCGTCATCGCTGACGCGATGCCACTGTTCCCCTTTTTGTCACTTGCGTGACATCTGCTCCTCTCTTTGTCACCTGCGGTGACATTTCTCCCCGGCGCGGGGAGAATCTGTCCCGGCCGGGGGAAGTCTTTCTCATGGAGGGAGGCTTTGGCAATACGGCCAAGTTTTCCTTTCGCCAGAGGCTCCCTCTCCGAGGGAGCTGTCGAGCGTATGCGAGACTGAAGGAGTTACAGATCCACCACGCTGCCGACCTCGGCAGGAGAGGTGGGCACCACGCCCAGCACGGCGTGGTCAGTGCTGCGGTTGACCGTAAAGGTCACGCTGCGGCCCGCCGCGAAATCCGGGTGATAGGTCAGCTCCAGCGTCTGCCAGTTGTCCGGCACTGCGCAGAAGCAGTGCAGCAGCGCGCCGCGGCCTGCCGTCAGGTTCAGGGTGAACACCGAAGCATCCGCCGCGTTCTCGCCGTAGAGCGGCGCAGCAAAGCTGCCGCAGCGCACCGGCTTGCCATCGCACACAGCGGTAACGCCGGTGCCCATACTGTACAGGTCGCCAAGCGTGCACACCTCACGGCTCTGCAGATAGCTTGCGCCCACCGGCAGGGTGGATGCGGAGAGGTTCTCCACCGAGAGGTACACCAGCACATTGCCCATTTCCTGCGCAGGGGCATAGCCCAGCAGCTCCACGGCAGCTTTGCCGTCCAGCAGGGCAGGTTCGCCTGCAAGATGCGGCTGCTGTGCCGCTGCAGGTACGCCGGTGAGCAGCGCTGCCGCAAGGCTGACCGCACCGGAGCCGGCACATTTCAGGAATGACCGGCGGGAAATGGACTGGGACATGGAACTTCCTCCTAAAATAATCGTTCCCTTATACAATAAAGGATTGCGCCGCTTCTGTCAAGGGATGGGCCGAAACTGTAACCGAATCCTTATTCAAAGGCTTCGTTCTCCTCGGTCTCAGCCTGACCGCGCAGGGTATCGGCATAGCCAAAGGGCACGATGTCGATGGCTTCCACCAGACGGTCCCGCATCCACAGCTGCACATCGGTCTGCACGGTGTAGCCGCAGCCGGGGTCTGCCATCCACTGCTCCGGGCGGCGGGTGGGCACCGCGCGCTGGCTGAGCATGCTCATGATCACGCCGCCATGGGTCACACAGGCTGCTTCGGTCACATCCATGCGGATCATATACTCAAACAGCTTCATCAGGCTTTCGGCGCAGCGGGCGTGGAACTGGTCGGTAGGCTCTGCGCCTTCGGGCACATAGCCGGAGCCGGGGGTGATCCACTTTTTAAAGTCCTCGTCGTGCACCAGCTCCTTGACCGGCTTGTTCTCAAACTTGCCAAAGCCGGCCTCCCGCAGGTCGTGCACGGTAAAGGTGTGCTTTGCATCCGGGAACAGGATGTTGGCTGTTTCCACCGCGCGCAGCAGCGGGGAGGAGAACACGGTATCCACCTGCGGATACTCGAACCGCTCTTTCAGCTCATTGAGCTGCGCGCGGCCCTCGTCGCACAGAGGGATGTCGGTGCCGCTGCCGATGTACAGGCCCTGCAGGTTGCCTGCAGTCATGCCGTGGCGGATGAGATGAAGCTTGAACGTTTTCATGGATAGTGCCTCTCTTTATCGCTGTGCGGCGGCACGGGAACGGGCGGCAAAACCCGCTGCGGAGAAAAAATCTGGCAGAAAAACGTGTCGTCTGCCAGATTTTTTGCTCTTTGGCGGCAGCCGCGGCCCCGCGCACGCCACAAAATGTATGCGTTAATACCTATAGTTTAGCATAGATATGGTGTCCAGAGCAAGTCTTTTGACAAAAATGACGAAAATCAACGAAAAATATCGTCACTTTTCTTGCTTTACAAAAGGTTTTCCGTTGTGTATAATCAACCTGCTGTAAACCAAAAACAAGGATGTCCCCCTATATCGAACTTTGAGGAGCCAAAAATCATGGAATTCAACCGTATCATCAAGCTGCTGCGCAAGGAACGCGGCATCACCCAGAAGCAGGCCGCCGAGGATCTTGGCGTCTCGCAGGCGCTGCTGTCCCACTACGAAAAAGGCATCCGCGAATGCGGCCTGGACTTTGTGGTGCGCGTGGCAGACTATTATAATGTTTCCTGCGATTATCTTCTGGGCCGCAGTGCAGAGCGCAACGGCATGATGCTCTCGGCAGAAGACCTTCCGAACCCGGACAAGATGAAGGACAACATCTACCACGGCAGCGTGCTGCCCACCATGAACAAAAAGCTGATCTCCAACGGCCTGAACGTGCTGTACGCCAAGATCGGCCAGTGCCACAGCAAGGCCCTTACCACCGAGGTGAGCGCCTACCTGATGATGGCCGTAGCCAAAATGTTCCGCCTGCTGTACTCGGCCGAGCCGCACAACGCCGCCAGTATGTTCAGCATCGATCCCATCCGCTGGCGCGGCTGCTCCGATGCCGTGATGCGCATGTCCGAAGCCAACGTGGAAGCCCTGCTGGACGGACAGGATGTGAACGGCGGCGAGGGCGTAAAGGACCCGGCCTGCCTGACCATGACCACAGAAAGCCTGACCCGCGAGTTCCCGCTTTATACGCCCAGCCTGTTAAATCTGGTCAAAACCAGCGAAACACATGTGAAGGGCCTTACCCACGAAGGGTGATATTCCTGTGAAAAAGCTGTAAATTCAGCCCCCAAACCCTTGCATCTTTCGGGCAGAAAGGGTATAAACAGAATAGAACATTCTGGAATACGGTTTTTCCTATCAAAAGGAGGATTTATTTTATGTCCAACTCCATTTCCCGCCGTACCTTCCTCAAGTGCACTGGCGCATCCGTTGCTGCTCTGGGCGCAGCAAGCCTGCTGGGCGGCTGCCAGCAGAATGGCAGCGCCACCATCGTGGATGTCAAGGTCGGTGATAAGGTCAGCAACTGGAACGGCCTTGGCGTTCAGCTGACCAGCCTGTTCAACATTGATACCGCACCTGCACAGGCCGGTTACGAATACATTGCTGTTCTGGTCACCGTGGTCAATCGCACCAAGAACCAGACCTTCAACATCGGCGCACAGAATCTGGCCGAGATCAATGCTGCTTATCCCGTGCCCCCGCAGGAGAACGTGGATGCAAACTTCCACGCACTGGCAGCAGCTTCTACCGATTTCTCTGCTTCCTGCGACGGCCAGAGCGTGGAGTGCGGTGCCAACATCTCGCTGTACAACTCCAACTCTCAGACCTTCTCGGATTCCACCAATCTGCCCCCGCAGGGTACCGGCTATCTGCAGCTGATGCTGATGGTCCCCAAGGGCTGGCAGCAGCTGAGCGTTACTTACATGCCCACCTTTGCAGCAGATAAGACCATGACCTTCGTCATGACCGCTGCAGACGTGACCCGCGCCTGATATGCGGCCCGCACAGGACGAAATTTCGTCGCAAAACAACGTCACAGCTCAAAATTTCATCATTTTATTTTGCCAAAAGGCATTGACATCCGGCCCGGTTTCGCCTATCTTATAGGTAATGCCGCAAGGCCGTACTGATTTGCTTTTTAAAGGAGGAACGAACATGTCCTATACATTCTCCCGCCGTGACTTTATGAAATATACCGCTCTTACCGCTGTTGCCATTGCAGGTTCCGGCATGCTGACCGGCTGCTCCAACCCGAACCGTCCTACCGGTACTGTTGGCAGCAAGCTGTCTCCGGGCGACAGAATCTGTGATGCCACGCTGAAGAGCGCCACCTATACTGGCAATACTCTTACCTGCAACTTTGATATTTACACCAAGGTTTCTCTGCAGATCAACAAAAACCATTTCCAGGTCAACGTCACTCAGGATGATAAGACCAAGATCTATTACTACGGCAATTCTAACATTGAGTTGGATCCCAACGCTCTTAATGATTATGAAGCCAAAACTTCTGTAAGTCCGGTTCTTACGGTTAAGATTGACGATCTTGCCTCTGCCGATAAGATCGAAGTCGTTTATATTCCCAAGCTGTGGGCAAAGGATAGCCTCACTGATTCCTACAGTGATGTCTACGGCACTTGGGATATCACCGAGGCCATCAAGGGTTCGCTCTGACCTGATTTTACTTTTGCATTAAAGACCCGCGCCCTGTGGTGCGGGTCTTTTTGCGTATGCGGGCCATTTGTATCCAAGTTTTGGGCGATATCATGTAAAATGCACAAAGTTTTTTAGTGGATTTATGCCTTGTGCACAGGTTTCTTTTCCGGTACAATAGGGTTATAAAAATGTGCAGGAGCATCGCAGCGATGCGGTGCTTTTTGCATTTGAGGGGCGACCCGGAAAACCTGAAAAGGAGTGTTGTTTCGATGATCAATATGGTAAAGCTTCCCACCAAAAAAAGTAACCTGTTCCTGCGCGTAGCAAAGGGCCACTTTGCTACCAGCCACAGCCATATCAACTATTACATCGATGTCACCACCCAGAAGTCCCGCCTTTCCGAGGCCAAGGCCGTGGCAAAGGAGCTGGTGGCCGCTTACCAGCACAGCACCATTGTGGACACCGTGCTCTGTCTGGACGGCACGCAGGTGATCGGCACCTGCCTTGCCAACGAGCTGACCAAGGACGGCTTTGCCAACATGAACGCCCACCAGACCATTTATGTGATCACCCCGGAGTACACCACCGGCAGCCAGATCATCCTGCGCGACAATCTGGTCCCCATGGTCAAGGGCAAGCATGTGCTCATTCTGGCCGCTTCCATCACCACCGGCTACACCGTGCAGGCCGCTGTGGAGGCCGTGAACTACTACGGCGGCACCGTGGCAGGCCTTTCCGCTATTTTTGCCACCACCCATGAGTGCATGGGCTATGAAGTCACCTCCATCTTTGACCCCGCCAGCCTGCCGGACTACGCCAGCTTTGACAGCCGCGACTGCCCCCTGTGCAAGGCTGGCCAGCACATCGATGCGCTGGTGAACAGCTTTGGCTATTCGGCGCTGTAACCCCTTTCAGTCTGCTCACTTTGTTCGCATCCAGCTCCCCCGAAAGGGGGAGCTTTCTTTGTGCTTCCCGTAAAATGCAAAAAGCTCTCCCTTTCGGGAGAGCTGGCATCGCACAGCGATAACTGAGAGGGTTATTTTTTCGGGAACACAAACGGCTCGTGCAGGTACACCGCCACCAGATATGCCGTCATGAAGAACCAGATGATGGGCTCGCACAGGATGACCGCATTGTACTGGAATTTCGGGATGAACACCAGCACAAAGATCACCTTGCCCACCAGCTCGATCACGCTGGAGAACAGCGGCAGCACCTTCTGGCCAAGGCTCTGCAGCGCGTAGCGGGTGCACAGCAGCACTCCCAGCACCGCATAGAACGGTGCGTTCCACAGCAGGTACCGCGCACCGTTTTCCAGCACGATGGGTTCCGAAGAGCCGGAGATCAGCTGCACCATCCACTGAGCACCAAAGTTCATCAGCACCACGGCGGCGACCATCACCACCACCGAGTACAGATACATCTGCCGCATTCCCCTGCGCACACGGTCGGGCTGGTTTGCGCCGCGGTTTTGGGAAACGAAGGTGGAACCGGCGTTCGCCATGGAGATGAGCGGCATATCCGTAAAGGCAAACAGCTTGCGGGCAGCGGTGTGCCCCGCAATGGTCAGGGTGCCAAGCCCGTTGATGCCGTACTGCAGCACCACCGAACCCGCAGACACGATGCTGCTCATCAGGCCCATGGAGATGCTCTGGCTGAACAGCTCCCAGTAGAGGTGGGAGCCCACGGCAAGGTGCTTTTTCTCCGGGATGAGGATGTGCACCTTTGCCAGCACATACAGGATGCACAGCACCACCGAAATGCCCTGTGCAATGACCGTTGCCACCGCTGCGCCCCGCACGCCCATACCAACGCCGGCAATAAACCACAGATCCAGCCCCACGTTCAGCGCCGAGCTGATGAGCAGGAACACCAGCGGCATCACGCTGTTGCCGATGGCGCGCAGCAGACCGGCGCACAGGTTGTACAGGAACATGACGATCACGCCAAGATCAATGACGATGATGTAGCTGTAGGCTTCTTCCAGAATTTCTGCCGGGGTATCCAGCAGCTGCAGCAGGGCATGCAGGCCGAAAAAGCCTGCCGTTGTAATGACCAGCGAGGCGATCAGGCCAATGACGACCGACCCCACCACCGTGCGCTTGAGCAGGTCTTCGTCCTGCGCGCCGTAGGAGCGCGCTGCAACGAT
>ENA-USYV01001583-USYV01001583.1-human-gut-metagenome-genome-assembly--contig:-NODE-1583-length-21322-cov-11.835067_pt1 | contig 21322 bp, 23 predicted proteins | sample MGYA00250066_ERZ773514 | MGnify/ENA primary metagenome ERZ773514 (study PRJEB29103, sample SAMN06112049) | human gut metagenome | biome: human gut; feature: ankylosing spondylitis patient; material... | reverse complement strand
AAAGAGACAATGCCTGATGCAGCATAAGTGCTTCTTTTACAAATGAATCCTTGTCATCAACTTTATTTCTGTCCATAACAAAGTTGACAGCACCACTGATAGTTTTTGCTCTTTCAAGGTCCGTTCCACCTGTAAACTTTGAGTAATCATATCCGTGGAACATATCTCGACAAACTGAAAGTTTTTCTAAGAACTTCGGATATGCTACCTTTGCAACATCAGTATCACCATAATTCTTTTTATCACGAGAAGTATAATTATTCATTGCCTGTTTCAATGCAGATGCAATTCCTACATAGTCTACAACAAGTCCGCCTTCTTTATCACGAAATACACGATTTACACGAGCTATAGCCTGCATAAGGTTGTGTCCGGACATTGGCTTATAGACATACATAGTCGCAAGTGAAGGAACATCAAAGCCTGTCAACCACATATCAACGACAATTGCTATCTTCATAGGGCTGTTATTATCTTTGAATTTCTTAGCAAGTTCATCCTTATGATGTTTATTGCCAATAATTTTTCTCCATTCTTCCGGATCATTATTACCAGAAGTCATAACTACTCCAACTTTCTCAGTCCATGCAGGACGAAGTTCTAAGATACGCTCGTATATCTTCATTGCAATAGGACGAGAGTAAGCAACAATCATTGCCTTTCCTGTTAAAAGATTCTCCCTGTTGTTCTCGTAATGGTCAAGAATATCACAGACTAGTGAATTGATAGTATTATCATTGCCAAGAACAGCTTCCATCGTACCAAGTTCACGCTTGCTTTTCTCAACTACTTCTCCATCAGCATTTTCAGCCATAATGTCATATTCACTATCAATCAGCTTAAGAGTTTCTTCATCAAGATTAAGCTTGATAACACGGCTCTCATAATAAACCGGTCTTGTTGCTCCATCCTCAACCGCCTGTGTCATATCATAAATATCTATATAATCGCCAAATACTTCACGAGTACTGCGGTCTTTTGATGAAATAGGAGTACCAGTAAATCCGATATATGTAGCATTAGGCAGAGTATTTCTGATAATTCGTGCCGTTCCAATTTTTATCTTACCAGTTTTAGCATCAACAGTTTCTGCTAGTCCATATTGTCCTCTGTGTGCTTCATCCGCCATAACTATAATGTTGTTTCGCTCCGACAATGCTTCGTCAGATTCTTCAAACTTCTGCATTGTAGTAAAGATAATACCATTTGCCTGTCTGCCGGCAAGCAAAGACTTTAAGTTTTCTCTGCTTTCGGCATGTATCGGCTCTTGTCTTAAAAACTCTTTACACTTTGCAAATTGCCCATAAAGCTGATCGTCAAGGTCGTTTCTATCGGTAATAACAACTATCGTTGGACTATCCAAAGCTTCTTGTAATAAATGTGCATAGAATACCATAGAAAGTGACTTACCACTTCCTTGTGTATGCCAGAACACACCGCCTTTACCATCCGTAACAGTAGCGTGTTTTGTGGATTCAATTGCTTTTCTGACTGCAAAATACTGATGATATCCGGCAAGAATTTTGAATGAGTTAATCCCCTCATTTGAAAAGCAAATAAAGTTCTTTATAATATCAAGAAGCCGATCTTTCTTGAACATCCCCTCAAAGAAAGTATCAAACTGTGCAAACTGTGTATTCTCATAATCTCCATCTTTAGTTTTCCATTCCATAAAGCGGTCTTCACCTGAAGTGATTGTACCTGCTTTAGATGTCAACTGGTCGCTCATAACGCAAATAGCATTATAAATAAACATAGATGGGATTTCCTGCATATAATTCTGAAGCTGTCTGTATGCTTCAGAAGCGTCCGTTTCTTCACGAGAAGGAGATTTCAACTCAACCAATACAACCGGTAAGCCATTTAAAAAGAGAATTACATCTGGACGCTTATTACTGTTCTCAATGAAAGTCCACTGATTAGCTATAATAAAGGAATTATTGTGAGGATTTTTATAGTCAACAAGATAAACGATAGAGAAACGCTCCTCACCATCCTCAAAATATCTTACTGGAATGCCATTTTGCAGATAGTCCATAAATGCAGCGTTTTTCTGCACAAGTTCTCCGTTTTCAAAGTTTTTAAGCTTAAATAAGGCATCCTGAATGGCGTCATCGGGCAGATCTCTGTTCAAACGATACAGAGAATCGAGCAGAACATCCTCATATAGTGGATTGTAAAAATCTCTTTCTATATCCGGGCCATAAACATATTCATAGCCTAAATCATTTCTAAATAGCTCTATAACCGAATTTTCATAATTAGCTTCCGTGTAATTAGCTGACACTTTATTCACCTCTCTCATCCATTGCTGTAATAAAATCTTCAACCATTTGGTTTAATAATATCACAATCTGTTCTGCCTTTTGCTTTGCGACATCCCTTGATTGATATTTTTTTAAATAATATCCTGTAATAGACATATTTATTTTACTAAGTATTGGATTACGCTTATACCAATCAACAGTAAAATGTTCTTTTATTATATTTAATACCTCCTTAACATCTTCTCCAATAATCCCTTTAAATTGATCATCAAAATTGTCAAGAATGTATTGTTCCAGTTCCGATTGTTTTACACCTATCCCCTGCTTATTGCTTGCAGACTCTTCTTCATATTTTGTAAAATCTGTAACAGGATTAACCAGATTACGATTCACATATTTTATGTAACTTAGTTGATGCTCTAATTCAGGAAACAAGGTAGCCTCATTTATGTTATACAGATCCAGTTCCTTTAAAATAGTTTCTTTATTTTCTCCTGAAATATAAAAACACGTATCACTAAATTCTTCTTTTAGTTTTCCCTTCGCTTTTGATATAACGGAATTCTTGGTCTCATTCTCTTTATTAAAAGAAAATAAGCTTGTCAATAAAAATACTCCACTTTGCTTTCTCAATCTTTCATTTGTATAAGTTGGCATTACCATGTAGTTATTTTGTATTATTTTTACAAACTCTCCGTATTTTACTAACCAATTATCCTTTGTTTTTTCGTCTATAATTCGGTCATGATTTAGTCTTTCAAGAACATCAGACAAAGTATTTTCTTTTTCCAAATCATAACTTGCTAAAGCAGACACGATTTGAATTTCGATATCTGTAGATTGAGATGAATAGTATTTGTCCGTATAATAAATTACTCCATATGGTTCTTTTTCCACTTCTCCATCTTCTGTAACATATTTTACCTCACCATGTTTTTTACATGCGAAGTAGAGTGCAACCAACGGATTTGTAGTCAAATCTAAAAGACGGGTACACATCCCATAATGCTGGTACTTAGTCATAATATCAAACATTGAATTCAAGTCCCTAAATTCTGTTGGTGACTTCTGCAATGGTATCTGCATCAATTTATGTTCAATGCTTAACATATCGTCTCTAAATATACTCGGCTCAATATCCCAAAATTCAGTCTCCTGACCCCTGAAATATAATTCAGTAGAAGTTCCGTCTTGAGCTTCCTTAGTCTCTTTTATCTGTCTTATCTTTTTAATAAAAGAACTAACTGAATTAATCAATGTTATATTAGATTCATCAATTTCTTTATATGCCACTTTATCTACTCCTTTGCAAACTAAACGATTATCCTTTGAAGTGTTTTGGCTAGCAGTGCACCACCTGCCAAATTAGCGCTCATAGTATATAAAATATCAGGAATTACACTTACGAATTCTTTCACTTTACTTCCCATGGCGTCATCTCCCTTCGCTTTTATCACTATCTTGACAACAGATACAGTAAATAAGACTACAAGCGATGAAATAGCAATTGGTGCAACTAACCCTTGCACTGCAAGCCAAAACACTTCAAGTATGGTAAACAATAATTTAGAGCTGCAAGCTCAGGCTATCTTTTCAAATGAGTTTTTAACTCTTGAAACGTTGCCAGATAGTTGGAAGCAAGCCAGTTTGATAGATATTGCAGACTATCTAAACGGTCTTGCTATGCAAAAATATCGTCCAACTGTTGACGAAACAGGCATTCCAGTTCTTAAAATTAAAGAACTTCGTCAAGGCTGTTGTGATGATAACAGCGAACTGTGTTCTCCAAACATTAAAAGTGAGTACATCATTCGCGATGGCGATGTTATTTTCTCTTGGTCAGGCAGTCTGTTAGTCGATTTTTGGTGTGGCGGTATTTGCGGTTTAAACCAGCATTTGTTTAAAGTAACATCAAACAAGTATGATAAGTGGTTCTATTATGCTTGGACAAAACACCATCTTGACCGCTTTATTGCCGTTGCTGCTGATAAAGCTACAACAATGGGACACATCAAGCGCGATGAACTTTCAAAAGCAGAGGTTCTCATACCCAACGAAGCAGACTACAAGCGAATTGGAGATTTGCTTCAGCCAATTTATGATTTGATTATCGCAAACCGAATAGAGAACAAAAAACTTGCTGAAGCAAGAGACACGCTTCTTCCAAAACTTATGAGTGGAGAGATTGATATATCGGAGGTGGATTATGAATAAAAAAGACCTCTCAATACCTTTTAATGCACCACTACATTCACAAGACACAGAATTACAAACATACGGTTGCAGAGCTAATACCCCAGATATATGTGGGAATAACGGATTACCGAATGTCTGTGCCTTTTCCTCGGAAGATTGTATTTGCAAAAAGCCGTCACGCGCTTGGAAAAAGCAATATGCCAAGCTTAAAGGCTAAGCCGCTAAATTATTGTTTATCCTCTCATTTTCTTCAATTTTATTATCAAGCGCCCCAAGAATCGACGCTATTTTTTCTTGCACCCTTTTATCACTAGGTACAAATACTATAATATTCCTCATAGTATTGGCTGATACCTCTTTAAATGTTGTTCCACTTCCCATACTTTCAATATTGTGTTTATTGTATTTGAGTAAATAATACAAAAATAGCGGATCTATGTTTTCATTTGGAATAACACTTTTGAAGCCTTGATTGGTGCATAGTTCTTTTGCCGCAATAGCAACATAACCAATTGGCGCCCTTGAAGAAAACAACACCGAATTTCTAGGAAGAAGCTGCGTTGAACAACTCCTATATCCCGTTTCCGTAATATTTCTTTCCCCCTGCTTAATATAGCGTCCACAAAATGTCGATAAATCCTTTGGTGTTATCCAAGAAATGTCCCCGTTTTCGTAATTTTCACTTTTTTTCGTTGAAGGTGTAGCTCCACCCACAACTGTACCTATATCAGAAATCTTACATTTCTTCCATTCAGCCATAATAAAAATCCTTTCTATCCAATATATTTTCGATGTGCAATCTTAACATTGCTCTGTTTAACCATTGCATATTGCAAGGTTGTATCTATTTTCCTATGTCCTAAAAGTTGCTGTAATTGCTCAATAGGCATTCCCTTATCTATTGCCATTGTTGCAAGTGTACGCCTGAATTTATGTGGATGTACCTTTCGCAACCCCAATTGTTTTCCAAATTCTCGCAGTCGAACTTCAACACCGCCTATTTTCAACCTTTCATGTGGCGATTTCAGCGAAACAAACAATGCTGGATTATTGTCTGTTCTACTCTTCAAGTAGTTCTGTAAATGTATTTTTGTTCGAGCATCAAAATAAACTACTCGTTCTTTGCTTCCTTTACCAAAAACAATACATTCTCTCTCATTAAAATCAATATCATTTCGATTAAGCAATACCATCTCACCTACACGCATTCCCGTTGAAGCAAGTATATCGATAATCGCCAAATCTCGAAGTGTTGTGCAATTATCTCGCATAAGTTCTAATGATTCATCGGAATATGTTTCCTTAATGTTTGTACCAGTTTTGACTTTATGTATACGTCTCACCGGACTTTTTAATATATAATCCTCATCCTCTAGCCATGAAAAAAAACTAGATAAAATGCGCCGGATATTATCTATCGTAACCCTGCTTGACTTCTTCTTTTCCTGATATTCCGTCAAGTAACCTCTAATATCATCTGTTACTATGTGTTTAACATCTTTTTTTAACTCATCAAGCATTGTTTCAATAGTTGCCTTGTAATATTTAAGCGATTTCTCAGAACAGCCCTCTATTCGCTTTGCGGCTAAGAACAATTCTACAAAATCCTGTTCCGAATTCTCCTCTTTATTCTGACTATCTGTTACCTCATATTTTGCAAGAGTATATCGCAAAATCTCTTGCAATTTTTCATTTTGTGCGTTATTCAGATATGGCAACATTTCTTGAACAACATCTTTGATTAAATTCTGTTTCATTGTCTTTTCTCCTTATCTTTTAGAGAACGACAATCAACGGCAGTTCTTTTATTTTTACTCCCGCCGTTGGTGGAAGATTGCCTTTTAATAAAGGTCTATCTCATCATGGTCTTCACCATCATAATGATTATAATAATGAAATCCATCTTCAAAGGGTTTACCACAATCGCAACAAACATCCCAATATCCCCATTCTGAATTCTCAGATGTCATTGCAGATGGAGTAGAACATTGACAATAACCAATTTTGTCAATAGGAATTCCTCTAAAATGCATTTTCTCACCTCCTAAGATTGACAATAACTAGCACCATAATAACTAAAATAGCAATATTGTGCTCTGTTTCACTTCATTCTTATAAACAATAATTTAGCGGTTTAGATGTCTGTATCAGAGACATCAAGTTCACCAGACATGAGCTTTGGCAACAATGAATCTCTTAAATGAATGAGCCTTTCATTTTCATTAAGATTTGAAAACACCAAGGAAAACATATCGGCTGTAGTATCATCAAAAATTTTCATATCATCAGGTGACGGAAGTTGGAATTCAAATTCCATAAAATCCTTTTGATAAAGATGAGGAATGACGCTTCCCTCTGTCCTGCTAGCGATAAAAGCTTTAACCAGATTAGACTTTAACAAACAGTAAAAGAACTGTGTTGAAATTCCGGATTGCCTCGTGTTCCTGATTACAACAATTCATGATGCAACACTAGTCGGCACATCCAGTTTATCGACATATCCAATTTTTCCGATAGTTCCATCCTTAGAAAGAAGGATATCTCCAATGTTAAGCATTATTTCAGGAGATTCCTCATATCTTTCAGCGGATATGTAACCAGCTTTGTTCCAGTCAATGCCCGATAGAGTGAGACTCTCACCATTGATGATACGGTAGTTTGAAATTGGCAAATACTCTGATTTTTTTAAACCTTTCCATCCAATACGCCCCTTGATGTAAAGGTAATCGCCAAGCATTACTGGCTGAGTATCGGTATCATTAATGGTTTTAAGCAGAACCATCTCAATTTGTTGCTCTAAATTATTGTTTATCTCATTATTAAGCTTTATCTTATCATCAAAAGTCTTTAACAATCCTCCTATCTTTCTTTGTTCCTCAATAGGTGGCAATTCAATATCTAAATTGGCAACAACATCAGTCTGAACTCTTTGGCGACCAGATGAACCAACCATGGATTTAATCGCCGGATTGCGAACCAACGGGCTAGATATCAAATAGTACAAAAAATCAGCATCACTTACACCATCAATAGCTCGAAAGACAATGTATTCCGTTGATCCAAAACCTATTTCATCAGTATTCAAAACTGAAACTTTTGCAATTTTTCCGTTTTCAAGACAAGGAGTAATTCTTGCCATAATCGTATCATCATTTCTAAATTTTGTGCCACCCTTATATTCCCCAAGCACAAATTCTGGAACATCTCTACAAAAAGGCTGCAATTTATCCATTGGCACTTTCTTTGCAACAACGCCCTTACCTATACTCTCTCTTGGATTAATATAAGCGATTTCTGATAGTTTTTTCGTAGTCCAATTAAACTTCATGCCCAATCGCCCCCAGTTTCTTACGAATTTCTTCTTCCAACTCATGAGACTTTGCAAACATATCTGAAAGCTCTGATGTAAGGCGTGTCATTTTTTCTTCAAATGGTTCTCCGTCGTCTGGGGCTTCTTCAATACCAACATATCTACCCGGTGTCAGAATAAAGTCCTGCTTTTCGATTTCTTTAATGTCTGCTACAACACAGAATCCTTTCACATCTTCAAGCGTACCATCTTGAAATGATGTAAATGTATCAGACAACTTCTGAATATCTTCATCAGTAAAATCTCTATGCTTGCGGTCAACCATATAACCCATCTTGCGTGCATCTATAAATAAGGTTTTGCCTTTCTGCTTTTTGTTCTTAGAAATAAACCAAAGTGTAACCGGAATTGTAACGCTGTAAAATAACTGCGTAGGCAATGCAACGATACCCTCTACAAGGTCAGCCTGAATAATATTCTTTCTGATTTCTCCCTCGCCGCTGGATTGAGAGGACAACGCACCATTAGCAAGTACAAGACCAATTTTCCCATTCGGTGCAAGATGATGTATCATATGCTGAATCCACGCATAGTTAGCATTTCCTGCTGGTGGAGTTCCATATTTCCATCTAAGATCATCTTTTAGCTTATCTTGTCCCCAGTTTGAAAGATTGAATGGCGGATTTGCCATAATAAAATCAGCTTTAAGCGTTTTATGTAAATCATTGAAAAAAGTATCTGCCTGATAAGGTCCAAAATCTGCGTCGATACCGCGAATAGCCATATTCATTTTTGCCATCTTCCAAGTATCAGCGTTAGACTCCTGACCATAAACAGCGATTTCTCCACGCTTTCCACTGTGTGCCTGAATAAATTTTGCACTCTGAACAAACATACCACCAGAACCACAACATGGGTCATATACACGACAGTTTTTGAATGGTTTCAAAATAGCAACGATTGTTTTAACGATACTTGCAGGAGTATAGAACTCGCCACCTTTAACACCCTCGTATGCTGCAAACTGCTGAATACAATACTCGTATGTTCTGCCAAGAAGGTCTTTGCTTTCTTCTGTATCGCCCATATCCATATTGGTGAAAAGATCAACAACCTCACCTAATACTCGCTTATCCAAATCTAGACTTGCATAATTCTTTGGCAGCACATTTTTAAGAGTTATATTTTCCTTTTCAATAGCTCTCATTGCATCATCGATAACAGTACCAATTTCTGGCGTATGTGCCGCAGAAGCAATCTTGCTCCAACGGGCTTCCTCTGGTACAAAGAAAATATTATCTTCTGCATATGCATCCTTATCACCCTCAAAACCATCACCCTCTTCAACAAGCTGTTGATATCGTTTTTCAAACGCACTTGATATATAACGCAGAAAAATAAGTCCTACGATAACCTTTCTGTATTCTGCTGCTGGAATGTGTCCCCAAAGGACACAAGCTGCATCCCATATTTGTTTTTCAAAGCCAATGTTAGCATTATTTTGAACTACCATTTATAAATTCCTTTCTATTAGTAACTTGCTATAATTATCTGCACACACTTCTTCATTTTGCAATATAACTATCGTTCTATCTCCACAATATCATCAAAGCCACATTTCAATTCAACACAAACACATATACTTGCCAGAATATCTAACGATACTTGTTGATCATTGTTGATTTTAGTAAACGTACTTGGTGCTATCTGTGTTTTCTTTCTCAATTCAGTTTTTGTCATATCCCTATCAATCAACATCTTCCATAAAGGTTTATAAGTTATTTTTACTTGATTTTCTGACATGTTGTTTTCTCCGATTATCACGTCAAATAGTCCTTTTATCTTGATTTTTATTATATCATCAGTTTTTCGCTTATGCAATTACAAATTTTGAGTTCTCGAAATCACGCATATGGTTATTTGCGGAAAAAATTGAGTAGAGGAATTATCTTCCTTTACCCCTATTCCACATCTTATCTTTATCCTTTTCTTTATTTGTATCTCTACCGACACTCTCATCATAAATTTTCTGAAACTCCTCATAAAGCTCATCTCCATCTTGTTTTATCTCCAGCCTTTTCATTACATCCGAGAACAACCTTATGCTTCCACTAACATCAGCAATATCAAATCCGAATATATCTGCCTTAACAGAACCACCAAGTTCTGATATTCTCCTGACAATCCAGCCACCTTTGTATACAGGTTCAGTTTCTTTAGTTTCCACAAATTCATTTTTATCTGTTACATCAGTTATACTTTCGCCCACTCTTGTCACATTCACATCAGACGAATTATGAATCTCTGGTATTCGAATGCCATCTAAATCAGTCTGTTGTTTTCTCGCACTATCAGCTTGCTCCTTCTGTCTGCCTATTTCATTCTGATTATTGTCAGACTTCATTCCTGTAACACTTATATCCGGCTCAACAACCGCTTCCGCTGTTCTCTCCATTCCTATGAATGTCACAGCAAATGCCTGTTAGCTTTCTGATACCGCTCATTCAGTTGTTTTCAATACTATATCGTATAGATAAATGAATTATGATTATTCTATATCCTATGGTATTGAATTGTCAAGAACTTTTTCTAATGTTCTCGTATAGAAAAAGTTCCCTTTTCATTTTTTTCGTGTTATACTGTGTTCAACAGTCCATACAGGATCACAAAATGGAGGTGACTACACTATGACAATAGGTGAAAGAATAAAGAAAATACGGGTGTTCCGTAAAATGACAATGGATGATCTAGGCGGTGCTCTTGGCTTTGAAGGAAAAAATATGTCAGTCCGTATATCACAATACGAAACTGGTGCACGTATTCCCGGCGAAGATATGATTTTGAAGCTCGCCGATGCACTGCACTGCAATTACAAAGCTATCTCTGATTATAGCCTTGGTGCTGCAGAGGATATTATAGAAACACTTTTCTGGCTTGAAGAAAGTGCAGCTTCACTTCCAGCAAGAGGAAAAGGTACCAGATTTCCTGAGTACACTGCTCCCGGCAATCTGATTCACTTAACTGCAATGACTCCGGCAAAGCCATCGGAAACAGCCAGACCAACTTATAACGAAGATGATTATGACTGTGCAGGTGCACCTGTTGCATTAACTTTTGAATATGGATTGGTAAATGATTTCCTTTCAGAATGGTGTGAAATGAAAACGAAATTAAATAACGGAGAGATTTCTCCAAATGAATATTTTGAGTGGAAAATAACATGGCCTCATGCTATGAATTAAGGAGATTTATTATGATTGAACAACTACTTGGTACAGCTCTTTTATGTTGCATTATTACAGCTTTCTTTTACTGCTTATTCTATAAAATAGCATGTAAATCTAATATTAATGATTTCGAAGCGGATTCCCCATATATAGGCGATTATGCATCTAGCATTATTGTTTTTCTAGCAATTTCTTCATTAACATTATTAATTGTCGTATATTTCTACATTACTATTTCACCAAAGCTACCTAAATTTCTGAATGATAGTGGTTTTACTTTTGCCTTTTTACAATTAGGAGCAGGTTTTTTTATACGACTACTACATAAAATTTTCTTCTTTACCATAGTCAAAATAACCAAATCAACTTCATATCACAAACTTACCTCTTCAGAAATATCTTGGACTTGGTTAATTCTTTGTTTTATTTATGGGATTGTTTTTCTTATTAACAAAGAATGTACTATTGCATTTACTTATTTTGTAATAGATATCAGCTATTTCTTTTGGCTTGATTCCAGTTGTTCATCAATTATTGAAAAATTATCAAGTATAAAAAAGCTATCTAAATCATATTGGTATGTTATCATCTTTATCGGATTAACCGCCTTTATAATATTAAGATACCATTCAAAAGCTCAAATATTTTTTGCCTTTATTGGATTGTTAATTGGAATAATTTTAAGCATCATAGCTATGCAATATTCTCTAAAAAGACATTGTAAAAAAATAGATGACCATTCTCATAGCAGCTCACTTTAGTACCATTTTAGTACCACAAGACAAAAAACAAGCTCGCAAATGCCCATTTTACTAGACTTTGCGAGCTTTTGAAAATTATTCAAACTCCTTTGCGGACTGCGTTTCATGACACGCAAAGGCTGTTATTAGAGGCTTATGCTTCGAACGTGTATTCTAATTTTGTGCTTTTCGCACCGCTTATGAAGAAATAAACTCCAAAATAACTCCATTTTACTCTTTATTATTTTGTTGTTCTTCTCTTGCGTACAGGAGATCCAATGCCTGACATACAACACCACTCATGCTCTGATAGTGTCTTTCTGCATACTCAACAAGTCTCTGTTTTTGTTCTGGAGTCACCCGTACTCGTATGTTTTCTTCTTTGCCATCTTTTGGTGTTTTTCTAGCCAAACATATCACTTCCCTTCCACAAGTACAGTTTACTACTGATTACTACAAAATGTCAATCTATTTTTGTTATTTATATATATATTCTCTTGGACTAATCTTGAGATATCTTGGACTAGTCTTGGACTAATTTATTTCTCACTCCTGTAGATCTTTATCTACAATCTCCCAGTAACCATTCTTTGGAGAGCCATGTCTTATAAGAATACCATACTCTTTTAACTTCTTAATATTGTTCTCTATATTTCGACTGGCAACACCGATTTTTTCAGCTAACTTAACCGCTGATAATTGATGATCTTCTGAAAGCAATTTTATAATCTTTTGCTGTGTATCGTTGAGGTCTGTTCTCCACGCTACTTCCGATGTTTCTCCGATGCTTCTCCGATGCTTCTCCGATGCTTCTCCGATGTTTTCTTTTTCATTTATCATCGGAAATGAATTACGAAACAGCTCTACCCGAAACATATTATCGAATTCCTGAAATTTCGGCTTCGGAAGTCCATACTCCTCTGCTGCATTAAGGATTCTTTTAATTCCGCTTCCCCATGCTTCTACGAGTCCCATCTGACTGAATATATTGGCAATTCCTTTATTCCGGATCTTAGAATGACCATTCATGATTTCCTCATAAGTCAATCCGTTATATAATCCGCCTGGAGAAGTCACTTCCAGTCTGTCATCATAAACTGCGACCTGAATACAGGATTCATCCAACAGGTTACGGTGACAATGGGCGTTAATGATCATTTCCCTGATTGCTTCCGGTGGTAGCTCATATTTCTCTTTTCGCACCAATCCGTCAATTGTTGCTCCAAGTCGAATATTTCTCAATACAAAATCTACTGCTTCTTCGATTTGTGTATAGATTGGTCCTGTAAATTCTCTCTTATCAAGAAATACTGCGCGATCTATTCCCTTGAATACCGCACATTGTGTTTTGGAGAATGAAAAATAATCTGATGTCAGCAACGCATAGGCATTCGTTGCCAGAAGCTGTCCCTCGCTCTGCTTCAAGATTTTCCAGTTTATCAGCTGCTCTTTCTTTACAGAATGTTCTGACATTCCTGCTTTCTTCCGGAACTTTTCGATATCCTGACAAAGTTTCTCTGTTGCTTCCTCTGAAACAGGATAACTCACACAAGTAAGCTCATCCCATGAGATTCTGGCTCCTTCCATTTCCAGTTCTTTTATCTTCTCCGGAAATGCCTGTCTTGATGTACCTGCTACACGGATATAAGTGCCATTATCTTTTCCCTTTGATTTTAGATAATATGGTCTATTCTTTCCTGCTTCTACTGATACAACAATAACTGTTTTCCCGTTTACCGTCTGCGGCTCAATATCAGGAATGATCTGTGGCACACAGGAATCAGAAACTGCATTGGCAATTCCATCCATCAGCTGAAACAACACATCATTTTCCACACCAACAATCTGGTGTGTTTTATCATCTACTCCAACAATCAGCTTGCCACCTTGTGTATTGGCAAAAGCTACGATTGTCTTCATGTACTTTTCACTTTTATCAGGTAAGGATACCTTGTACTCAATATTTTTCGATTCCCCGGAAAACATAGTATCTTCTACCATTCTTTCACTCCTACTCTTCTAAGCTGTATCATCAGCTGTGTTATTTCTCCAGCTTCAACATAAATTTATCCGAATCATTAACAATATTATACGTTTCATCACTGTCCTCCGGCAAGTAAGAAAATGAAAACATCTGCTTTCCTTTCTCTGCCTGTCGCTTTGATGAATATACCGTCACATATAACGCATTCGGAATCGACTGATCGTAGCTGAACCGCACACTTTTAAATGAATTTTCTCTGCAACGTTTCACGATTTCTTCTGCACATACTTTCTGGTCCGCTACATACAGTTTATTTACCACTACCGTCAACCGTTCTTCATGGTAATTGTCCGCTGTCATTGCATAGGAACCATACACATCCATATCACGCCCATATTGCAAATATCCAAGACAACCGCTTATAACCATTATTATACCGATTATCAGACTGATAAACCACCTTTTTTTCATCTTCTCGCTCCTTTATACCCCTGTATTATAATACAAGTGTATGACAGCACAGCTTATTTTTCAATACAGTTGTATTTATAATTTTAGGAAAAGACGAGGTGCCGTTATGATTGTATATGAATGATGTATCTTATAAAGAATGGCTGTCTTTTCTCCAATGAACAGGCAGCCATTTCTCCTGTAATTCTTTAATACAAGTCTCCCACATATCCATCTGCTTCCAGATGCATATAGCACTCATCCACCTTCTCTGATTCCAGAATCCGCAAAACGTGTTCCATACCTGTAGCAAGTTCTTTTGTTTTTAACTCTTCCAGCGGAATCCAATAAACTCTTCCTTCCTCATAACTCTTTAATTCTCCGGTAAACTTATCCGCTTTATACAAGGTAATAACATAGTGCACTCCGCTCTTATGCCAATGATATAATCCTCCAAGCTTCGGTGCTTCAACCGTAAGTCCTGTTTCTTCCCAGACTTCCCGAATCATAGATTTCTGAAAAATCTCATTTGCTTCTACGTGACCGCCTGGAAAAGTTGTACCGGTATAGCTATCATTTACTTTATCCAGAGCCAGTACATTCCCTTTATGATCCTGAATCATACACATATTCATAAAACAGACCTTCTCAATCCGACTCTCTTCTTTTTCATTCAGAGATTTTCTGACACGTTTGTTGATATCCGATCGTTTGGATTTATAATGCTTGAAGACCTCTCCATACGGAATCCAGATTTCTGCATCTTCAATTTTTTCATAAACAGAATCCACCACTTCTTCCAGATGTTTGTCACTCGGAAAAGTACATTTTTTCATATAATAATCTCTGGTTGCCTGAAACATCCATTCCGCAATCTTTTCTTTCTGCTTCATTTTTAACTGGGAATACTTCTTATTCGTTTGCAGTAATCTCCCATCTATCATCTTATGGTTTTTCCGTGACATCGGTTTGACCTCTTTTCTTCTTTTTCATTCAGATTTTACTATACCACAGAATCATGCTTGCGTCATACTTCAGAGCTTCGATGTCCTCTTTTTCTTCTCTCAGTACCTTATTTATAGAGGGATCTTTTTTAAGGACTCTCTTCCGGAGGCTGTGCCACCGGTAAATAGCAAGGACAGGAAGTGTATATACACTTCCGAAAAACCAGCAATTTAGGGAACCCTGCCCTAAATTAAAAGCCCAGAAGTCACTACTTCGAAGAACCAAAGAAAGGAGAATCTGCCTATGGCAAAGAGAAAAAGAAATATACAGATTTTGTTTTGTGTTTCCCCCGAAGAAAAGAAGCTTATCCGTAGAAAGATGATTGAATCAAAGACCAAAAACATGGGAGCTTACGGTGTATTGTTCATATTCTGTTTTCGGGAATCTTTATGAAATCTTCAAAATTGCCCGGTATGCTATCCGTAAAATCAAAGAAAGGACTTGATTATATGGATATGATTTTGAAAACGACTGACCTCTGCAAAAATTTCAAGGGGCAAATGGCGGTAAACAATGTGTCACTGAACATCCGGCGCAACTCGGTTTATGGTCTGCTGGGGCCGAATGGGGCTGGCAAATCCACGATCTTAAAAATGCTCACCGGCATTTTGCGCCCCACATCGGGAAGCATCGAGTTTGACGGCCACCCGTGGAAGCGGAATGATCTGGAGCATATCGGTGCTTTGATTGAGATGCCCCCGCTTTACGAAAATCTGACTGCATACGAAAATCTCAAAGTCAGAACTACATTGCTCGGCCTGGACGATGCACGAATTAACGAGGTATTGCAAATTGTCCAGCTCACGAATACCGGCAAGAAACGGGCCGGGCAGTTTTCTCTTGGTATGAAGCAGCGGCTTGGTATTGCTATTGCATTGCTGAACAGTCCCCAGCTTTTGATTCTGGATGAACCGACTAACGGCCTTGACCCTTTAGGGATTGAGGAACTTCGAGAGTTAATTCGCTCTTTTCCCTGCAAAGGGATTACAGTTATTTTGTCCAGCCATATTCTGTCAGAAGTCCAGCAGATTGCAGATCATGTGGGTATCATTGCTGGCGGTGTCCTTGGATATGAGGGAGAGCTTCGCGCCGGTGAAGATTTGGAACAACTCTTTATGGATGTTGTTCGCAGAAATGGTAAGGAGGGATATTAAATGGAGATGGCATATATTCAGGCAGAGAACCTAAAGCATAAGAGAACTTTCACAAAAACGCTGATCGTTCTGGCCCCGTTTGTAACTGCGCTTATGAACTTTTTTGCCCCTCTTTGGTTCCAGCTCAATTCTTATAATTGGTGGTATATCCTGCTTTATCCTGGATTCCTTACGCTCACCTGTGCCTTGATTGAACAGCGGGATAATGGCAAACTAAAATATCGTGCCGTTGCTTCATTGCCTGTTTCGCAGAACAAAGTCTGGAAAGCAAAAATTGGAGTGGCCGGTATTTACTCCTGTGTGGGGAATTTCATTTTCCTGGCGCTAAATCTGTTGGGCGGTTTTGCAATATTAGTTATCAACGAAATTCCCCTGACAATCGGAATTTGGCAGGCTGCGGCCGGAACAGCTTGTATTGTCATTGCAAGCCTATGGGAAGTTCCGCTGTGCTTATGGTTATCAAAAAAAGTTGGTATCTTTGTCACGGTTATTCTTAATGCCGGACTTGGAAGCGTTTTAGGGATTTTCACGGCTACAACCTCTTTGTGGATGATCTGCCCGTATAGCTGGGTGCCGCATCTTATGATTTCCGTGTTAGGTATTTTTCCTAATGGTGAGCCGGTTGCAGATCAGAGTACGGCAATGGCATTTTGGATGATTATACTTGTATTGGTCATTTCGCTGGCCTGGTTTGCGGCGCTGTCATTTTTAACTGCAAGATGGTTTGAGAAAAAAGAGGTGGGGTAACTATGGTATCTGTGGTTCGCTGCTGGAAAGCAGAATATCAGAAGTGTAAACATAGCATTTTGCTCTATATGCACAGCATGATTCCGATTATATGTGCGGCGATTTTTGCGGGTTACTATCATATATCCAGATGGGAACTGGCAACCAAAATCAGTGCCTATCTGGAAGTGCTGGCCGTTGCGTTCCCGTTTCTGATCGGCATTATTGTGGGCCTGGTTGTTCAGATCGAAAATCAGGCCGGGCATTATCAGCTTTTGTTGGGAACAATCCCATCTCGCATGGCAACGTATATTGGTAAACTTGGTTTTCTGATGATCTGTGCTTTTGGCGCAACATTTTTAGCGTTAGGAACATTCGCTGCACTATATAGGGATGCTCCGGCAAGCCTTTACCTGAAAGCAGGGATTCTATTGTTGATTACCATGCTTCCCATTTACCTGATTCATTTGTTTGTGGGAATGAGCTTCGGAAAAGGTGCATCTATGGGATTGGGAATTGCAGGGAGTTTAATAGCTGCCCTTATGATAACAGGGCTTGGTGACGCTACATGGAAATATATTCCCTGGGCCTGGGGCGTTCGTGCTATGGATTACACTGTGCTTGCATGGGATAGCCCCCAACTGTATGCACAGGTAAAAACCGATTTTTTCAGCGGTATGATTATTTCTGTATGCTGCACTGTTTGTCTGCTGATTGCCAGTTTGGTTTGGTTTCATGGTTGGGAGGGAGGTAAAAACAGTGAATAAAAAGTGCCTGTTTGCCGTGGTAATTGTGCTTGTAAGTCTTATATGCTTATCGGCCTGCGGTGCGCTCCGCGATACCGCCGATAAAAATAAGGCGTTAAATGAATCTCTGCCGTATTATGAGCTGAACGCCGCAAACTATGATGAAATTTCATATAACGGCCTGACATATACCATAACGGATGAATGTCTTGAAATGTCAGAACTGCAAGAAGAAATCGGGCAGGTATCGAAACGCTTCAAAAATGTGGCGGGGGAAGATTTCAGTTTCGGCTACGTTTACAGTATTGTGGATGTGGATATAAGCAATGCCGTAGCTGTAAATATCAACAATGAATATCGGAAAGCTGACATTAAAAATAATGATGAGTAACCTCGACAATGTGGTATAATGGGGCGGGAGGTGATTTTTTGACCCACTTACTTGTAGTTGACGATGAAGTTTCTATCTTGGAATTGATTAAGAACAGTTTGGGGAAAGATGGATATTTGATAACAGTCTGTCAAAATGCGGATGATGTAGACATCAAAAAGCTGCATTTCTATGACCTCATTCTTTTGGATGTGATGATGCCTGGCACAGACGGGTTTGAGTTTTGCAAACAGATCAGGAATATGGTAGACTGCCCGATTCTCTTTCTGACCGCAAAGACATTAGAGGAAGATATATTGTTTGGATTGGGCATCGGTGCGGATGATTATATTACGAAACCTTTTCGTATTCAGGAGCTTCGCGCCCGTGTCGCGGCACATTTACGCAGAGAAAAAAGGGAGCATCACAGCACACTTTCATTTGAGCCTGATATAAGATTTGACCTTTCCGCAAAGGTACTGTATGTTTCAGAACAGCCGGTTCCCCTTACCAAAAGCGAGTATTCAATCTGTGAATACCTTGCGAAAAACCGGGGACAGGTTTTTACAAAAGAACAAATCTATGAAGCCGTTTTCGGGTTTGATGGAATAGGCGATAACTCTACGATCTCAACGCATATAAAAAATATTCGTACGAAATTGGAGCATTTCAAAATAAGTCCGATCAGCACCGTATGGGGGATAGGATATAAATGGGAGTGAAAAAGAAACCTACATTGAAAATATTGTTTCGCCAGTTTGCTATCTCCCTCATTGTCATGCTGGTAGCGGCAATTATTGTCCCTTCTGGTTTGGAGGGACTTGCTGTAAATGCTGGATTAGCTACAAGAGCAAATCTAAGTGAATTGCAGGTAAAAGAGATCATTCCAACGCTGACGATTGCCCCGGATATTACAAAGGTTGTGATTCCACAGGGATGCGGCTACTTAATTCTGGACAAGAACTTTAATGAGCTTTACAGCAATATGGACGATGATGAAAAAGAAATTGCCCTGCTGTACGCAAAGGGAGAATATATTGAATATGCTACGGGGAGGCAGTTTGCACTTGTTGTCCGGGAAAACGAATTTTGCGTTTTAAGGTATTATATTGGTTCTCAATTTACAGTGTCATGGCTACCGGAATATTTTCCATCTCCTGACACGCTTGTGTTTATCCTGATGGCTGTAAATTCGCTGCTGGTCATTATCATACTGACCGCCAGATTTGCTAAGAACCTGCGTACACAACTGACCCCGCTTTTTGAAGCAACTGCGGAGGTTTCAAAGCAAAACCTTGATTTTGAAGTAGGACACGCCAAAATCAAAGAGTTTGAAGATGTCCTTGCATCTTTTTCAGATATGAAAGATAATCTGAAAATTTCGTTAGAACGGCAATGGAAAACCGAACAGACACAGAAAGAGCAAATCGCCGCGCTTGCCCATGATTTGAAAACGCCTCTGACGGTTATTCAAGGAAATGCTGATTTACTCACAGAAACAAATCTTGATGATGAGCAACGATTATACGCTGGTTACGTCGTGGAAAGCTCCGGCCAGATGCAGTCATATATTCAAACCCTGATTGATATATCACGGGCGGCGGTTGGTTATCAGCTCCATATTGAAAGTATAGACTTGCCAGCGTTCATGCAGCACTTGTTCGGTTATATGGAATCACTATGCCGGACAAAAGAAATCCGGCTGCAAATGAATACTGTTTCACTCCCTCAAATGCTGAAATTTGATAGGGTGCTGATAGAACGTGCTATTATGAATGTTATCAGTAATGGGCTGGACTACTCCCCGCAAGGCGGAACGCTTTATGTGGATGTTCAGAGTAACAACGGTTTCGTGGAAATTTTAGTCACAGACGAGGGAACGGGGTTTTCTAAAGAGGCATTATGCCACGCACAGGAACGGTTCTATATGGGCGATCAAAGCCGCAATTCAAAGTTACACTTTGGTATGGGTCTATATATTACAAATTCGATTATGGAACAACATAATGGTCAGCTTATTTTAGAAAATTCAAAAGAAACCGGCGGCGCAAAGGTTACTATGAAACTTCCTTGCTGATTTTCCGATAGTGTAATGGACGTCTTTTATGTCCGTCCATTTTTCAAATCTTTATGGAATCTTCAAAAATTCCTCTTATCATGTATCTAAAGAAAAAACATCTGCCCAGCGGCAGAAAAGAAAAAAAACGCTGCTGGGCAGACCCATTTTCACGCTTAATTTACCTTTGCAGCTTTTTTACTGTCTCCCTGTCCAAGTGTCCTTGCAAGAAGTGCATTGGTTCCTACACCGGTTCCAATCCCCACTGCCACCATAAGCATCTGCACTGGAAATACCAGTGTCAAAGCATTTAGTGCTGTCTCACTGCCTGCTTTCATATTTCCCCCAAATGCACTGTCTACAATGTTATAGACTGCCTGCAATGCCATAGATAGGATCATCGGGATTCCCATCTGGATCATCAGCTTATTTACCGGCATATCCTTCATCTTGTTGCTTTCCGCCATTTTGTTTTAACAAATGTAGCAAGAATTCTCCCACCTCTTCAGGTGGTGAGATGAATTGCACATCTGGGCATATCTGCTCAAAAAATCCCTATAGTACAAAAGAAACACTTGTTCTCCATCCCCTGATGTAGTATACTAAAAAAGAACAATTAGTTCATAAATACATATCAGTCGATAAAAGAAAATGAATGATAAATATAATGGAATTAGACAATAATTCCCATTCAGTATTTCTACTATACTATCACCTGGTGATGGTTATAAAATACAGAAGGTGAGAAGAATGAACCGCGCCGTAAAAATAAGGATCTATCCAAATAAAGAGCAGAAAGTCCAGATAGAGAAAACAATCGGCTGTAGCCGCTTTATCTATAACCAGATGCTCGCAGACAAGATCAGCTATTACCAGAAAGAAAAAAAGATGCTCCGGAACACACCGGCCGGATATAAGAAGGAATATCCCTGGCTGAAGGAGGTAGACTCCCTTGCCCTGGCGAATGTGCAGCTGCATCTGGAAAGTGCGTTCCGGAAGTTCTTCCGGGAACCATCCTGCGGATTTCCACGTTATAAATCAAAGAAGCATACAAGAAATTCGTATACGACCAATGCAGTAAACGGGAATAT
>ENA-USYV01001582-USYV01001582.1-human-gut-metagenome-genome-assembly--contig:-NODE-1582-length-21323-cov-16.572014_pt1 | contig 21323 bp, 13 predicted proteins | sample MGYA00250066_ERZ773514 | MGnify/ENA primary metagenome ERZ773514 (study PRJEB29103, sample SAMN06112049) | human gut metagenome | biome: human gut; feature: ankylosing spondylitis patient; material... | reverse complement strand
GGAACCTCATTTCCCATTGTTCCTGCTCTCCTTGCCGGATTGTAGGGCAGATTATAGAAGTTTACCGCATGGTTGAAAATCGCTGTCAGTTGGGCGTGTATCGTTTTCAGATAATCCGCTGAATAAGGCTTTCCCTTCTCGTCCCGGTATGCTAATACTCCTGATGGCACCGGTGAATCCCATGCCTCATACCCCGCCGGCATATTGTAAACATCACCATTCTTTACCGCTGTTACCTCTGCAAGATTTGCATCAGCCATAACATCTTCGGCTGTATAATCCGGCTGTCCATTTGCCATATTGTTCGTTGGAATAATAATATAATCCGGATTCATATCTAATATCTGCTCATAAGAAACGTCTACCCATGAATCGCCATCCAATACATCTCCTGCATTCTTTCCTCCTGCAGTTGCAATTAAAGATGCCTGATACATGTCCTTTGGAGCCGTTGTCAAATAAGAGTTTGTTCCACACATATAAACAACTGGTTTCTTATCATCACTTAACTTCTTGGTCATACCATTGATTTTGTCTAAAATTTCATCATACTTATCTGTCATTGCAGTTGCCTTATCATTACTATTTGTAACTTCACCTATTAATTTAATCATTTCTACTAATTCATCATGACTTTCCGGGCTAACAACAATTGTTGGAATATCCATGTCTGTAAGAGTCTTTGCATAATCCTGTGCTTTCTTTGGCAAAATAACTAAATCAGGCTCTGCCGCCAGACATGCTTCCAGATCAAATGCCTTTGCTGATCCAACATTTCCTACTGAATCCATAATGTCTGCTGCTGCATACTTGTAAATAGGTCTCTGGTCAATCTTCTCTTCTACCGCAACAAGTTTGTCCTTCAATCCTAATGCAAGGCATGTTGATGAAGAAATATAGTATCCAGAAACAATTCGTTTTGGCTGTTCCTTAATGGTAACTTCATTACCAATCTGATCCTTTATTGTCAGCGGATACGTTGTCTCTGGAACTTTTTCCTCTTCTTTTTTTACTTCTTCCTCTTTCTTTGTGTCACTATTGGTTGTACTTTTTTCTGTCTTTCCACATCCTGCAGCCATCGAAACAGTCAATGCCAGTACAAGCAATAAGGAATACAATTTTTTCATGCTTTTTTTCAGTGAGTAACGAACTTCATATCCAGTCGCTCCACTCACTTTTTTCCATGTAATCTGAGCTGTTTTCTTTTTCTTAGAAACTGCCTTCTTGATTTTTACAGATGCCAGTTTTGATACATCCGTTTTACCAGTATCCTTTTTCACCGAATCATTTTTCTTGTCAGGTGAATTTGTCGGGACCTGTGTTGCCGTTGGTACCGGCGTCGCTGTATTGGATGGTGTTTTTTTAACCTTTTTCAAAGCATCCACCGCTGCTTTCAAATGAGTATAGGCCTCATTTACCATGGATTCATAGTGAGCACTTTTTGCGAGTTCTTCCTCTGCTTCTGCCAGTTCTCCCTCTACTTCTTTCCATGAAGCAGTTGTATAATCAGCAGCATTCATTTTCTTGACAGAATCAACTAATGCCTGTAATGCGGAAGTATCTACGGCCTCCGAAGGCGTTACATTTTCAGAAATTCCATCTTTTGTTACCTCAACGTCATAACTTGCATCTTCATAACCAAGGCCGTAAATCGTTACATTCCAGTATCCGGTTCCATCCGTTCCACTTGGCAGTTCGGAACGATATGACTCAGTAAGTCCAAGTTGAATTCCCATTGATTTGTGCATCCAGTTATCAGCTGCAAATTTTGTACCATAAGAAGCAATTGCTTTTGTACGAGTACTGTCTGTACCGTAATAGGTCCATTTTACAGCCTGCATTCTTGAGCCAAGTGGTCCATAGCCTTCATTTGCTGCCGCACCGTCTTCACTGTTTATATCAACACGAAGAAATTCTCCATAACTTCCTTTCTTCTTTTCATCAGTCACAACGGATGCCACTGTCTTTGATGCCTTAGCAAGCGAAACATCTTTTACACCGGAATCAGTTCCTGTTTTTCTCTTTCCGAATGTATAACTTCCATCGGCCTGCTTTGCAGCAATTTTCAAACCATTGGTGTTCGCTGTTACCGATGCTGTTTCCTCATAAGAAGACAAAGCATTTTCAGAATAACCACCAACTAGTTTTCCGCCATTTTCTACAACTTTATATTTGCTTTTGAAGTCTTGTAAATCTGCTGTTTTAACCGCTACCGGTACATATTTAATTCCAGTCACTGTGTAACTTACAAGTTTTGTTGTTGAAGCATCCGAAAGCGTCAGAACTCCTTTTGCATATCCAATCTTCTGACCATCTGTCGTATAAAAACTCTGGTTTTTATCTTTATCTTGCTCCCAATAAGACACCGGATAATTTTGTCCATTATCCGCCGTAATTACGGCGTCACACTGGAAACTTCCTCGATGCAGACCATGATTCGTTGTCGCACGGGATACCGCATCAAATGCCCCCTTATCCAATTCACCGCGGACATCTTCTGTTTCATTGGAATCTGTCATGTTTTTTCCATCTTTCAAATAAACATCTTCCGCAGCCCAATACTCTGCCCAATTAAGATCTGCATACAAATAAGTATATGACTCATCTGCCGCTGCACTTTTCGATGTTGTTACTTTATCAAAAGGTCCAACACCAAATAACATAGCTGCCGCTAATCCGCATGCTGTCATTTTCTTTGCCAGCAAAACAATTTGTTTACGCATAATTTATCCTCCGTTTAATTCGTAACAACTAACTGTTGTTCGTATTTTCTAACGTAACAAATTATAAATTTGACATCCTGTTCTGTCAATGCTATTTTTCACTATTGATAATTCTTTTCGACTTGGTTCTCTATTGACAATTCCCCCCTCTGCAAATATACTAAAAAGGCGGCAAAAGCCGCCTTACATTTATTATATTTAAGAAAGAAGGGATACGATGCGTTCTTCCAACGACCGCGAATCAGCCACTTACACGCGCAGTGCTCTCATCTGCTTTGTCTGTGTGGGCATCTGTCTGTATTTTGATATTCAGAAATACGTAAAAACCGGCTTTACTTTTGACCGGGAATTTTTCATATCACTCGTTTTTTATGTTTTGCTGACCGCCCTTGGCATCCGCTCCATCCTCAAAGGACGGAAACTGAAAAAGGACGAATAGTTATCACATAAAATCTAACAATGACATCTGGTCGCTGAGCGGGAGGTCGCCGAGCATTCCCATCTCCCGCATCTTATCCACAATCGTTCCGCTGACTTTACTGCGGGTTTTAAAGTTTTCACATGAAGTAAACGGACCATCTTTTGCGGCTTCCACAACACCTTCTGCCGCCTTATCCCCCATACCATCAATTGTATTTAATGCCGGCATAAGTTTCCCGTCAATAACTTGGAAATGTTTCGCCTTTGCCCTAAATATATCAATCGGCATAAATTCATAGCCTCTGGCATACATTTCCTGAACAATTTTCATATCGCCATACGCTGCTTCTTCTTTGGGAGACAGCTGCTTTGCGGACAAACGCTTTTTGTAGTCTTTCATCGTCGTCTCTAACCGCTCTCTTCCCTGACACATCAACTCATAGTCAAATGCTTTTGCGCGAATGCTGAAGAAAGCCGCATAATAAGCAAGTGGATAATACACCTTAAAATATGCGATACGAAATGCCATCATGACATAGGCAACCGCATGAGCTTTCGGGAACATGTACTTAATCTTTCCACAGGATTCAATGTACCAATCCGGTACTCCCGCCTGTTTCATTGTCTCCTTCCATTCTTCCCACTGTGGCACTTTTCCTTTCGCCACCAGTCCTTTACGAACTTTTTCCATGATATTAAATGCCGTGCCGTCTTCCACGCCTGTGTGAATTAAATACGTCATAATATCATCACGCGTACAGATTGCGGTAGACAGTGTACAGTCACCTCTTGCAATGTAATACTGCGCATTATTAAGCCACACATCCGTACCATGTGACAAACCGGAAATACGCACAAGGTCAGAGAAGTTTTTCGGTTTCGTATCACGAAGCATCTGCATAACAAATTCCGTACCAAACTCCGGCACACCAAGGCTTCCCAAATCCAGTCCCATCAAATCATCCGGCGTAACACCCAGTGCCGATGTATTGTTAAACAACGACAACACCTGCTCATCATCGAGCGGAATATTTAAGGCATTGACACCGGTCAAATCCTCAAGCATCTTAATAATGGTAGGATCATCGTGTCCGAGTATATCAAGTTTTAACAGGTTATGGTCAATCTTATGATAATCAAAATGCGTTGTAATAATGGATGTTGTCTGGTCATTTGCCGGATGCTGCACCGGTGTAAACGTGTCAATTGTCCATCCCATTGGAAGTACAACAATTCCTCCCGGATGCTGTCCGGTCGTACGGCGCACGCCGACACAGCCCTCCAACAGACGCTCAATTTCCACCGTCCGCTTAGGAATTCCTTTCTCCTCAAAATAATTTTTCACATAACCGTATGCCGTCTTATCCGCAAGCGTACCTACCGTACCGGCGCGGAACGTCTGTCCGGCACCAAAAATAACTTCCGTATATGCATGGGCTTTACTCTGGTATTCACCGGAAAAGTTCAAATCAATATCCGGCTCTTTATCCCCGTAAAATCCAAGGAATGTTTCAAACGGTATGTCATGTCCATCGCGCACAAGTTCTGCCCCGCAATTCGGACATTTCTTCGGCGGCATATCAAATCCGGAACTGCCGGCAAACGCTTTTACCTCGTCCGAATCAAAATCCGAATAATGGCATTTTTCGCAGTAATAATGTGCCGGAAGCGGATTTACCTCTGTGATACCGGACATTGTAGCAACGAAAGAAGAACCAACGGAACCACGCGAACCAACAAGATACCCGTCCTCATTCGATTTCCACACAAGCTTCTGTGCAATAATATACATTACGGCAAATCCGTTGGAAATAATGGAGTTTAACTCCCTCTCCAGCCGCTCCGAAACCTGCACCGGTAAATTTTCCCCATACATACTGTGCGCCTTATTGTAACAAATATCACGAAGTTCCTGATCGGAATTTTCAATAACCGGCGGACATTTATCCGGAAATACCGGCGATATCTTCTCAATCTGATCGGCAATCAAATTCGTATTCGTTATAACAACTTCTTCTGCTTTTTCCTCTCCTAAGTAGGAAAATTCCGAGAGCATCTCCTCAGTTGTTCTAAAATAAAGTGGCGGCTGTTTACCATCATCCATCTTTTTACCGGCAAGCAGAATTGTACGGTAAATATCATCCTCCGGGTCAAGGAAATGGACATCACAGGTAGCGCAGACAGGCTTGTTATATTTTTCGCCAAGCCTTACAATCCGGCGATTCATTTCCTTTAAATCATCCCATGTATTGATGTTTGCGTAGGCACCTTTTTCCTTGTCAAACATAAATTCATTGTTGCCAATCGGCTGAATTTCCAGATAATCATAGAAATCCACCAATTCTTCAATTCTCTCCTCGTCTGCATCATCTAACAGTGCACGGTACAGTTCGCCCGCCTCACATGCCGAACCAAGAATCAATCCTTCCCTGTATTTCATTAACTGACTCTTTGGAATACGTGGACGTCTGGCATAATAATCCAAATGTGCCATTGATACCAGATGATACAAATTCACACGTCCAACTTCATTTTTTGCAAGAATAATCGCATGATAACTCGGCTTTTTCTTAATGATTTCCGGTGCCGAATGCGTCCTCTCATATAACGCCTTCAAATCTGTAATGCCCTGTTTTTCTAACATTCGGATCATTTTCTCAAAAATTTCCGCAGTTGCCTCAGCATCTTCGACCGCGCGATGGTGATTCACAAGTGAAATCTTCATCGTCTTTGCCACATTATCAAGCGTATATTTCGCCAGATGTGGAAATAACACACGTGCCACACCAACCGTATCTACAACCGTATAATGAATATCTCTGCCCTGCTCGGCTCCTTTTTTGCAGATAAAACTATAGTCAAATCCGGCATTGTGGGCAACTAATACACACCCCTTGCAAAAGTCAAGGAATTCCGGAAGTATCGTTTCGATTTTTGGCGCATCACTTACCATGTCATCCGTAATACTTGTCACGTCAGTAATTCTCGGTGGAATTGCTACCTCCGGATTTACAAATGTACTGAAGCGGTCCGTGATTTTTCCCTTTTCCACTTTTACCGCACCAATTTCAATAATGCGGTTTCTCGTTGGCGAAAAACCGGTTGTTTCCAAGTCAAAGACAACAAACGAATCCTGCAAAGTCTGCCCTTCTTCATTTACAACGGTATCGTCCAAATCGTCTACTAAGTATGCCTCACAGCCATAAATCACCTTAAAATTATCATCTTTAATGGCATGGTCGGCATCCGCAAAAGACTGAACAACACCATGGTCAGTAATTGCAATGGCAGGGTGTCCCCACTCCTGTGCTCTTGTTACCAATTTCTGACAGTCTACCACCGCATCCATATCACTCATCTGCGTATGTGCATGAAGTTCCACACGTTTTACCGGTGCCTCGTCTTTTCTGCCAACGCGGAAATCATCAATTTCTTTGGCACCATCTATGTTTTTAATGACAAGTTCCTTTGAATAATCATCAAAAGAAGCATGCCCTTTTACTTTCACATAATTTCCGCTCTTTATAAACTCAGAAAGAGACAATTCCTCTGCCTTTGTTTTTTTCACAAACATAAGACAGCGAATCGTATCGGTAAAATCCGTAATAGCAAAAGAAATTATCAATTTTTCACCATTACTGAATTCTCGTTCTTCCACACTTCGAATCATACCGGCGATAACGACTTCTCCAATTTCGTCCACAATATCGCTGATTGGCATAACTGCCCCTTCCACATTGGAGCCAAAAAACACACTGGGATCTCTTGTCTTTTTTTTCTTTGCCACATATGTTTTCTTTTTTTGTATCTGGCGTGCCTCTTCCACCGCTTCTTCATTTTCTTTCTCTTCTTTTTTTCGTACTACGGTGTAAATTTCCGGCTTTCTATCAATCTTTCTTTCCTTTTTCTCATAGCGAAAAGAAATATCGACTTCCTGACCAAAACTGCGTTTTAATCGTTTGGATAAAAATTCTTTAATTTCTTTACTTTTTTCATGACACAGAAAATCATCATCACAAGTTAAAACAATCGAGTTTCCCTCCACTTCAAATGGATGGCTGCAAAATTTCATATGTTCAACCGTGTCATGTTCTTTTAACTCTTCTTTTAAAATATCTTCGCATTTTTCCACCAGTTCATCCACCTCATAAGACGCTGCAAACGGGTAATACATCTCTAACTTTGGCTGCCCTCCCATTTTACGGAACACCTGCGAATACAAAGCATGCTCCATCGTATGTATCGTTCGTCTGTGAAGCAGCTGGTCACTTTGACAGTAAATAAAGGCCAGCATCTTCGTACGCGATGCGCTGACCTTCTCCACCATAGTTCCTGAAAAATAATTATATAAGGAGTCCTCGATTGATAATTCCGGAAATGCTTCAAAAAAATGTACCACAAAAATCAACCCTTTCTCAATCTTTCCAGTGTAAAAGTTCCTGCCGCAAAGTCTCTAACAACTCGCTTTCCGGCACTTTCTTTACAATTTCGCCCTTCTTAATTAATAAACCTTCCCCAATGCCTCCGGCAATCCCGATATCGGCTTCCTTTGCCTCACCCGGACAATTTACTGCACAGCCCATAACGGCAACTTTGATATCCAAATCAAAATCTTTCACCATTTCTTCTACTTTACCGGCCAATGAAATCAAATCAATCTGGGTACGTCCGCAGGTCGGACAGGATACAACCTGTACACCACCTTTATAAAGTCCTAATGTCTGCAAAATCAGTTTAGCTGCCTGCACCTCTTTCACAGGGTCTCCGGTAAGAGAAACACGGATAGTATCGCCAATTCCCTGATACAAAATTGTACCAAGACCAACTGCCGATTTAACACTTCCCGAATACACCGTTCCCGATTCCGTAATTCCTACATGCAGTGGAAAATCCGTCTGCTTTGCCAGTTCTTCATGCGCCCTGATACACATTAAAACATCAGAGGACTTGATGCTGATTACAAGATTATCATATCCCATGTCCGTAATTATGGACACCTTGTCAAGTGCACTTTCAACCAGCCCCCGTGCCGTGACGCCACCATATTTCTCAACCAGATTTTTTTCCAGAGAGCCACTGTTTACGCCTACACGAATTGGCACCTGACGCTCTTTACAGCAGTCAACCACTGCCTTTATTCTCTCATTGCTGCCAATGTTTCCCGGATTAATTCTTATTTTATCTGCACCGTGTTCCACCGCCGCAATGGCAAGACGGTAATCAAAATGAATGTCCGCCACCAAAGGAATGTGAATCTGTTTTTTTATCTCTTCCAAAGATTTTGCCGCTTCCATGGTCGGAATGGCACAGCGGATAATTTCACAGCCTGCCTTCTCCAGCTGCAAAATCTGAGATACCGTTGCTTTCACATCTTCTGTTTTCGTATTTGTCATAGACTGAATGGCAATCGGATTTGTGCCGCCGATTGTCACTTTTCCAATCTGAATTTCCTTTGTTTTATGACGCATTCTTTTCAACCCCTTTTACTAGAACAAATTAATAATATCATGCCCAAGAATAACCACCATTAACAGCATCAAGAGCATAAAACCTGCCATATTAACATAGCCCTCATATTTTGGATTCATCGGTTTTCTGCGAATCCACTCAATAATCAAAAACAGTAACCGTCCGCCATCCAATGCCGGAATCGGAAGTAAATTCATAACGCCAAGGTTTGCCGAGATCAGAATACAGATATAGAGCATTTGTAAAAATGCCGCATAATAACCGTAGGAAACACTCTCCTCATAGCTGTCACCGATCGCATCGACAAGCCCGACCGGACCACTCATATCATTTAAGGTAACACCGCCTGTGGCAAGCATTTTTAAGCTTCCAAACGTCGTATCGATCCAGTATTTTACCTCATATCCACTGTACAGAAGATTCTTAAACACATTTCCTTTCTCCACTTCACCGCCGACAAAACCATAGCGGTATCTGCCAAGTTCTTCATCATACAGAGGTGTCAGCTCTGCCGTATATCTTTTTCCGTCACGCTCATAAGTCACTTCCACGGTCTCCCCCGCATGGAACATGGAGTAAGAACTGACTTCCCGGTAAAAATGAATATGTTTTCCGTTCATTTTTACAATGACATCCCCCGCCTGCATACCTGCCTGTTCCGCTGCAAAGCCCTCGCTGACCTCTGTGATCTTAGGGACATCATATCCATTGCAGGAAAGAAGGATAAAAGAAAAGACAAATGCCATGATAAAGTTAAACACCGGTCCGGCGGCAACCACACTGATCCTTGCCCAGACAGACTTTTTGCCAAATGCCCGGTCATCTGTACTCTCGCCGTCTTCTCCCTCCATCATACAGGCACCTCCAAACGGAAGCAGTTTTAAGGAATATTTCGTTTCTCCCTTCGTCACGCCCAAAATCGTCGGTCCAAGTCCGAGACAGAACTCATTGACACGGATCCCATTTGCCTTTGCCAGTGAAAAATGTCCAAGTTCATGAAATATAATAATGATACTGAAGATCAATAATGCGATAATAATTTTCATCCGTTTTTAATTCCTTTCCATTCTGCCTCTAAGCCCATTTCTGCCCGATATATTCGTATACTGCCTGCTCTGTTTCTAATACCTGATCTAAAGTCGGATCGCTGATATATGCCACATGCTCCATGCAGTCCTCAATGATCTCCGTGATCTGCGGATAGCTGATCCTACGGTCTAAAAACATTGCCACTGCACGCTCGTTCGCCGCATTAAATACGGTTGGCTGACTGCCACCCTTTCTCATTGCATCGTATGCTAACGCCAGTCCCCGGAAGGTCTTTGTATCCGGCCGTTCAAACGTCAGACTTCCCAGTTCAAAAAGATCCAGTCTCTTTCCTGACATTTTTCTGCGCTCCGGATAATAGAGTGCATACTGGATCGGCAGACGCATATCCGGTGTTCCAAGCTGGGCAATCACTGCTCCATCCTCATACTGCACCGCAGAATGGATCACACTCTGCGGATGAACGACCACTTCGATCTGATCTAATTCCACACCAAAAAGCCATTTTGCCTCCATGACCTCAAGTCCCTTGTTGACCAGTGTCGAGGAATCAATTGTTATTTTTCTTCCCATCGACCAGTTCGGATGTTTTAAGGCGTCCTCCACTTTCATCTCTGCAAGATCCTCCGCGTTTTTTCCGCGAAATGGTCCGCCGGATGCCGTCAGAAGGATTTTTTCAATACGGTTGCTCTCATTGCCCTGCAGTGACTGGAAAATCGCGCTGTGTTCACTGTCCACCGGAAGGATCGGCACATGATATTCTTTTGCCAGCGGAATGATGATGTGTCCTGCCGTCACTAGTGTCTCTTTATTTGCAAGTGCAATTTTTTTGCCAGCCTTGATTGCTGCAACTGTCGGACGGATCCCCATCATGCCAACGATCGCGGTAACTAAGATCTCACTCTCCGGATGAACTGCGACTTCAATCAGTCCTTCCATCTTTGAAACCACTTTTGTGTCCGTATCCGCAATTTTAATCTTTAATGCTTCTGCGGCTTCCTCTTTGAAAACACATACCAGTTTCGGGGAAAACTCCCTGATCTGCTGCTCTAATAATGTAATATTACTTCCTGCCGCAAGTGCAACGACCTCGATATCTTTCTGTTCTCTTACGATATCAAGTGTCTGTGTTCCGATTGAACCTGTCGAGCCTAAGATTGCTATTTTTTTCATACAAATCCTCTTTTCTAAGCAACTTGTTGCGAAGAGGCGACGAGAATCTCAAATTCTCGGAGGCATATTTTTTATGCCTTGCCATCAAAGCTATTTGTTTTGCTCAGAAACAAATAGCCGTGCGAAAAATAAGCTATCAAGCTTATTTTTCACACTAATATCCTCTGTTTACAATACAATAAAATTTGCTGCAAGAAAATAAATCATCGGCGCCGTAAAAATCACACTGTCAAAGCGGTCCAGGATACCGCCGTGTCCTGGGATCAGCTTTCCATAATCCTTGATCTCATAGTTTCTCTTGATCGCAGACGCAGTCAGATCACCTACCATGGAGATCAACGCTCCAACCGCACTGATCGCCGCCATGATCCATACATGCTGTGTGGTAACACCCATCGCATTTTTAAAGATCATGCCATAGATCACAGTTAAAAGTGCAGCACCGACCACTCCACCGATTGCTCCTTCCACAGATTTTTTCGGACTTAACTTCGGAGACATTTTATGTTTTCCAATCAGCATACCAACACAGTACGCACAGGTATCACATCCCCAGGAGCACAAAAAGATCAGCCATACGATATAGGCACCCGCGGTGAGCATTCTCGTCTGATATACATAAGAAAGCATCACAGCCACATAAAACACACCGAAAAATACAGCTAACATCTGCTCCGTCTTATATTTCGGATAAGTAAATACATAGACAAACATCAATGCCATCAGGAATCCTAAAACGACTACCATAAGATCCGGCAGAAATGCCCATTTCAGATTACAGTAAAATACGGTCGCCGCAAGATACCCCACGATTCCTGGCAGTTCTTTTTCCACATGAAAAATGCGGTATAACTCAAACATTCCTATATAGGAAATAAGTAACGTCGAAAAGAGTAACACATCTCCCCCCGTGATAATAAGTACTAACGCGGCTGCCACCAACACGATGCCGCTCAACAGTCTTGTCTTAAACATATATGAAAACCTGCCCTTTCTTCTTTCGGTCTATTTCGCTTCCTCTGCCAGTCCGCCAAATCGTCTGTCTCTCTTATTATACTCTTCCACAGCTTTTTCTAATTCCTCTTTTCCAAAATCCGGCCATGGCACATCGGTAAAATAAAATTCACTGTACGCAAGCTGCCATAACAGATAGTTCGAAAGACGCTGCTCTCCGCTTGTACGGATCAAAAGATCCGGATCCGGGATTCCTGCCGTATCCAGATACGAGGCAAACATATCCTCATTTAATTCTGATACCTGCCTTGAGCCATTCTCCATATCATGATACATTTTTTTCATTGCACGAATCATCTCATCCCTGCTTCCATAATTGATTGCAATCTGAAGATTCAATCCATCATTTTTTGCAGAAGCTGCTTCCAGCTCCACGATCTGTTTCTGGAACCGGGCACTCAAACGTGTGGTATCCCCGATCACGCGTACACGCATATTATTTTTATCTGCTGTTTTAATACAGTTCTTCAGATAACTTTCCAGCAGCTTCATGAGTGCTGCCACCTCTCCCTCCGGTCTGTTCCAGTTTTCTGTCGAAAAAGCATACATAGTCAGATATTTAATTCCCATATCATGTGCTGCTTTGCAGACTGTTTCCACATTTTTTGCCCCAACCGTATGACCATAGTTTCTGGGCATTCCCTTACTTTTTGCCCATCTTCCGTTCCCGTCAAGGATAATTGCTACATGCTGCGGAATTTTCATTGTAATCACCACGCCTTTCCATAACCTGCATACTTTGTGCCTGCATTCATTCATAAAGTGAAAATGAGGACACGCCATTGTCATGTCCTCACCTCTATGTTCTATACAAAAATCCCTAAACTGTCAGGATCTCTTTTGTTTTTGCCTCAACAGCCTTGTCGATCTCAGTGATATATTTATCTGTCATTTTCTGTGCGCCGTCCTCTAACTCTTTCACTTCGTCCTCGGACACATCGGCAGACTTGCTTAATTTCTTGAAAGAATCATTGGCATCACGACGGATATTACGGATTGCTACTTTTGCATTCTCACCTTTTTTCTTAACATCCTTTGCCAGCTCTTTACGTCTTTCCTCAGTGAGCTCCGGGAAAAGAAGACGAATCACTTTTCCATCATTTGTCGGATTGATTCCAAGATCTGACGTTAAGATCGCTTTCTCGATTTCTTTTACCATAGAAGCTTCCCATGGCTGGATCTGAATCATTCTCGGTTCCGGAACATTGACGTTTGCCACCTGCTGAATTGCAGTCGGTGTTCCATAATAATCAACTTTTAACTTGTCAAGGACATGCGGATTGGCACGTCCTGCACGGATGCTTCCGAACTCCTCTGACAGGTTATTCATTGTTTTCTGCATTTTTTCATCAAACTGAACTAATCTTTCATCCATATATTTTTCCATACCTTTCGCGGTTTTTATTGCAATAGAATGTATATTTTGTAAACATTCTGCTGTCATGAATTATACGGTTACTTTTGTACCGTTAAAATCGCCAGTCATGGCTTTTACAATGCTGTTTTCCTCGTTCAGTCCAAAAACGAACATCGGCATTTTATTTTCCATACACATGATCGACGCAGTCAGGTCAACCACTGCAAGTTTACGATCGATCACTTCCTGTATGGATACTTCGCTGTATTTTACAGCAGAAGGATTGATCTTTGGATCACTGTCGTAGACACCATCGATTGCTTTTGCAAGATAGATGCCCTCTGCCTCCATCTCAATCGCACGGAGCACAATGCCTGTATCTGTGGAGAAATACGGATGTCCGGTTCCTCCTGCAAAAAATACGACCATTCCTTTTTCAAAATACTTATTTGCACGATCCTTTGAAAACAGTTTTGTCATGCTTCCACACTCAAATGGTGTCAGGATCTGTGTTTTCATTCCAACGGAACGGAAAATTTCAGAAACATAGATACAGTTCATAACTGTTGCAAGCATTCCTATCTGGTCTGCCTTTGTACGGTCGATGGTTTCACTGGTTCTTCCTCTCCAGAAATTACCTCCGCCGATCACGATGCCGACCTGGATGCCCTGATCTGTAATCTGTTTTACCTGTCTTGCCACTTCTGTGACAGTCGGTTCATCAAATCCGGTATGTTTTTCACCGGCTAAAGCTTCACCGCTTAATTTTAAGAATACTCTCTTCATATTCGATTACTCGTTTCCTTTCTGAGCATTACCATTGAACAGGCTCTGTACATCCACGTCAGAATAGCACTGTGAGCAGAATCCTTCGATTACCGCACCATTGTTGATCTGTACAGAACGTGATTTGATGTTACCCATAACAACTGCGGATGTATCCACAACAACCGGTCCCTGTACATCAATATCACCTTTGATGGCTCCGGCAATCACTGCAGAAGTAGAGGTCACATTACCGATGATCACAGAACCAAGACCGATCTTAATGGTTCCTGTACTGACAACCTCTCCCTCAATCTTTGCAGCGTCTGCAAAAAATTCAGATGCACTGCTGTTTCCATTTACAACGCCGGTTACAACTAATTTGCCGTTGCATCCCACATTTCCTTCTACCTGTCCTCTTACATCCAAGGAACCGTTTGATACAATATCACCTTTGATGATCGTTCCCTCTGTGATTACGGATACCTCATCAGATACCGGTGCGCTCTGGTTATTAGTTACAGGTGCTGTTGTATTGTCAGCCATTTTTCTTTCCTCCTGGGTTGCTTTTGTAATATTTGAAACTGTTTCATTTCTTTCTGGTTCAGGTACAGATGCAGGCACAGGTACTGCTGCTCTTTCTGTCGGGGCACTTGCATTCCTTGCTGCCATCTCTGCGGCGCTTCTTGCTGCAGCAACTTTCTCAGCTTCCTGCTTTGTCACCTGTTCCAACAGACCATCCAGCTTGGAAAGTTCTGTCTCAACATCCACTTCGCCTTCTAACGTATTAACCTCAACGTCATCTTCGTTCGTGCTGGTTTCCAGGTTGTCATCTGCAGGCATCAGTTCATTGACTGCCTGTGAGAAGTCATCTTTAAAATCCTTGAAAAATCCCATGTTCATTCCTCCATTTATTCTCAGTTATTCCACTGTGTCTGCTTTCACATACTGAATAACCTGTGTATCTTCATCAATCGGTAATATTTGTGCGCCCATTCCCTCTAAAGCTTCAATCAAAGGTCCTAAAGCTTCTACCGTTGCTGACTTATCCGTTCCGTCATGCAGTAAAACCACCGACGTTTTATATTTTACTACATCATCTGTCACATTTTCAACTATTTCCTCAGAAGTATATGCGGTCGAGGCGCCATCTCCTGCCGATACATTCCAGTCATAATAAATAATTCCCTGTGTATTAAGATAATGAATAAAGTAATCCATCGGTACGTTACTGATGAGATTGCTGCTTCCTCCCGGAAAACGATAGTAAAGACTATCCACTCCTGTGGTCTGTTTCAAAAAATTCTTCAATGTCATATAATCCTGTTCGAACGCATCTTCCGACTGGTAGATCACACTATACTGGTTGGAATACGAATTCATGCCAAGTGTATGTCCCTCATCCACAATACGTTGATAGACAGAAAGCATTTCTTCATCCTGGTTTCCATTTACAAAAAAAGTAGCTTTTACGCCATATGCCTGCAGCACATCCAGAATCTCAGATGTGTGTTCCGACGGCACATTATCAAACGTTAAGTATACTTTATGTATATCTCCCTCCGATGCCAGATTGTCCTCATCGGAAATCCCGGATGCAGGAGGTGTTACTTTATCCCATGTCATCTCCGTCTGCATCTCTTCTGTTGTCTCTGTCCCCTCTGCTATCACACCACCATTCAGATCTGCTGCCGCTCCGGCATTAATCTGATCCGTGTTCTGCTCACTGCTGCTTGTCACCAGCTGATCCAGCTTATGTTCCAGCGACGTCATCTTCACAAATAGCACCACAACCAATATCATGGACAGAACGATCCATCCTGCCACAATCAGTATGATACTGTATCGGATTTTCGTGATCCGCTTTCTCCGCTTTCTCTGGTAATTCAGTACTTCTGAATCTTTATCCTGCATACAATACCCCCAAGGTAATCGTTAGTACCTATCTATTGTAACACATTTTTCTATTTTTCAAATAAAAAAGCGCAAAAAAATTGATTAATTTTTTCGCACTTTTTTTATTATTGTCTGATTATTTTTATTTCTATTGTACTATTTTATTTTCCAAGTATGTTTGCAATAAAAAAACCGCCAATAAAGAGTAATATTCCAAGCAGCAGCTGTCCAAAACCGATAGAAACGATATTCATCCCGGATAACACTGCAATCGGCGATGAAGTGACCAGCCCCATAATTGCAAAATACGTTTTCCTCTCCTGTTTCTCCAATAAATATTCCACAAGTTTTGATACAAGAAATATTCCAAGCACCACACCGATACCAAATGGGATGAGCACTGCTGCACAGGCGAACAGCTCCTCCCACTTAAGAGCCGGTAATGCTGCCAAAAAACCGCTGATTCTGTTTATGATCGGTGTATAATATCCCAGAGACATCAACAGCATTGAACCACTGACCCCGGGAATCACCATCGTTGCCGCAGCTACCGTTCCAACCACAAACAGCGAGATACTGTTTTTTATTCCCGGATTTAAGGCAACATCTGTTCCCTGTTTCCAGAACTGCATCCAGACGACCAGACCAAAAAACAAAACAAACAGCAGCGTCTCTGAAAATGTGATCCGCTTTCCCATGATTTTGGGCAGCAATAGCGGTACTCCGCCAAAGATCAGTCCAATAAACAGCATTGCCGTCTCAAATGGAAATTCCAAAAAGAAATATCCGATTGCAAATGACAGTCCGCCGATTCCAATCAGCATGCCAATCGCATAGGGAAGCAAAAACTTTACGCTCTTCCAGAAATGTTTTGGCATTCCCGTTACCGCCCCGATCACATCCCCATAAATCCCCATAGAAACCATCATGGTTCCTCCGCTGACACCCGGAATGATATTGGCAACACCAATTGCAATTCCGCGCAGCACCTCTTTTAAAAATGACATATCCATCCTCCAAATCCTGTTATTCTGCCAATCTTACTTCTGTCATCTCTTGTGCAATGTTTAATGCATGATCTCCGATTCTTTCAAAATCCGTGAGCATTTCCGTGTAGAGAACACTCCCTTCACCCGATGCCGTTCCTTCCTGTATCCGGTGCATCATACGATTTCTATAATCCTCTGTCATGTCATCCATCTTTTGTTCGAGTGCTGAGACACGGCTTAATTCGTCGAGTGCCTCCATATTTTCATTTAAAAGCAAAGTCAGAAGTTCTTCGCAGGTCTGCTGCATCTGCAGGATTTCTTCCCGTACTTCCTGTGAAAACCTGACATCTTTTTCTTTCAGCCACTCTGAATATCCACAGATATTCATTGCATGGTCGCTGATTCTTTCTACGTTACTGGTCACTTTAAAATAGGCACTTAAAATCCTGCTCCCCCGTGTATTGGACTCATGCGCCATATTTGTGGATATGTACTTGGAGATCTCCCGGTTTAAAAAGTCCACATACTCTTCTTTTTCTTCCACTTTTGGAATAAACCCGTCATCACAGTTTAAAAATGCCGTAAAACTGTCTGCGACATTTTTCTTTGCAATCTCAAGCATTCTTGCAATCTCTTTGTGTGTCAGTTCAAAATTGATCGCTGATACACCAATTTTTCCCTCTGTCACCGGTTTTGTATTTTTTAAATATTTTAAATACATCCCTTCCTCAGGCTCGTCCACGTCCGGCAGAATTTTTTCTGCCAGTTTTGCCAATAGATTTCCTGCCGGTAACAGCAATATCGTTGTTACGATATTAAACAGCGTATGCATGTTGGCGATCTGCGCAGCCGGATTTGCCGGTGTAAATCCCCCAACCCAGGATGTCAGCGGTGTCAGCATACAGAGTATGGTAAAAACTGCAGTTCCTATGATATTAAACGAAAGATGGATGATTGTCGTCCGCTTTGCGTTCCGCCCTGTACCAATGGACGCTAACACTGCCGTGATACAGGTACCGATATTTTGTCCAAACAGCACATACACCGCCCCGGAAAAAGAAATTGCCCCACTTGTTGCAAGTGCCTGAAGGATTCCGACCGATGCCGATGAAGACTGGATCAGTGCTGTGAAAATGGCACCTGCCAAAATTCCAAGCAATGGATTTGAAAACTTCGTCATCATATCAATAAATGCTTTGGAATCCCGCAGCGGCATCATTGCGGTGCTCATCATTTCCATTCCGATAAAAAGAACACCAAGACCAGCTAAAATACATCCTATGTTTCTTACTTTCGGCTGTTTTAGAAAAACAACCAGCACAACACCCAAAAATGCTATAAACGGTGCGATTGCTCCGGCATCAAGTGCGATCAGCTGTCCCGTGATCGTCGTGCCGATATTGGCACCCATGATCACTCCCACCGCCTGACGCAGTGTCATCATTCCGGAATTAACAAAACCTACAACCATGACTGTTGTCGCGGAGGATGACTGTATGATCGCAGTGATCACTGCTCCGACTAAAACACCCAGATACCGGTTTGTAGTCAGGCGTTCTAAGATCTGTTTCATTTTGTTCCCGGCAGCAGCCTCCATCCCCTGGCTCATCATATTCATTCCATACAGAAAAAGCGCCAAGCCTCCTAACAATGATGCAAATTCTTTTGCTCCCATTTTATCCCTCTTTTTTTCGTTATTACGGCATTTTTCTGCTGTCCCTGCGGGCGCTTTACTGCCGCTTTGCCACATACTCACTCAACATATCAGACGTATCTTTTACCGTCAACCGGGATATCGGATTCTTAACGCTTCCTGTATTGTTTTTATGAAGTTTTTGTCAATTTTGTGTAAACAATAAAATGTTATGCCTTCAGCAGAACGACTGCTGTTTCAAGGCTCTCTAATGTAATATGATCTGCATCTGCCAGTTTTCTCCTTCCGGCATTTGACAGCAAAAGTTTTTTGGCAGTTCCAGGCAGTGGCAGACTTACTGCCTCTTTTCCGTAATTTGCTGCCACGAGTATTTTCTGTCTGTTTTCTTTACCCATACGCATAAATCCAAACACTGTATCCGTATCTTCGTAAACCGGCTCTACATTTCCATAGACAAATGTCTCTTCGTATTCCGGTGATTTGCGCAGTTTAATCAGTTCTTTATAATAGGAAAGTACAGAGTCCGCCCTTCCCTCCTGCTCACTGACATTGATCTCTTTATAATTCGGATTCACTGCAAGCCACGGAGCATGTGCGCTAAAACCTCCATTTTCATCTGCACTCCACTGCATCGGTGTGCGCGCATTATCCCTGCTGTTTTCATAGCAGCATGCCAACGCTTCTTCTTTTGTGCAGCCCGCGTCGATTGCAACCTGATACTGATCTTTTGTACTGATATCATCATATTCTGAAATATCATTTCTATGACAGTTTGTCATGCCGATTTCCTGTCCCTGATAGATAAACGGAATTCCACGCAGCAGAATCGAAGTCGTAGCAAGCATTTTTTTGCCCATTTCATTCTGCGCATATTCCGGAAGATAACGGCTTGCACCTCTCGGCTCATCATGATTTTCAATGATATTTGCCTTGAATCCAATCCCCTCCATCTCCTTCTGGGATGCAAACAGAACCTCTCTCCACCGCTTAAAATCCACCGGTTTGCTGTCATACCAGCCATGTTCCCCGTAAGTCAGCTCAAGCGCGGAGAAATCAAACATACTTGAGAAATGCCCATCATCTCCGACAAACTCCCGCAGTTCGTCCTCTTTCATATTAAAGACTTCGCCGACGGTAAAAGCATCATATTTCTCGAAGGTCTCATGTTTCATCTCCTCTAAAAATTCTCCGACGCCGTCCGTCTCCTCAACCATTTTTACACAGGATACCAGACCATCATCCCCATCGGGTTCATAGGACGGGAAACTCGTATCTTTCTTGATATTAATGATTGCATCGATGCGGAATCCGCCAAGTCCCTTATCTAACCACCAGTTGATCATTTTATAGATCTTGTCGCGGACTTCTTTATTCTCCCAGTTCCAGTCCGGCTGTTCTTTTGCAAACATGTGCAGATAATATTTATCTGATCCCGGCACCGGCTCCCACGCTTTTCCGCCAAAATAAGAACGGTAGTTGCTCGGCTCTTTTCCATCTATTCCTTTTACAAAATAAAAATAATCGGCATATGGCCCGTCCGGGTCGGCCAGCGCTGCCTTAAAGTATTCATGTTCACTGGAACAGTGATTTACCACGAGATCCATCACAATATACATATCGCGTTTTTTTGCCTCGGCAAGCAGCTCATCAAACTCTTCCATGGTTCCGAACTCTTCGGCGATTTTATAGTAATCAGATATGTCATACCCCTGATCAACAAACGGCGATTTGTAGATTGGAGAGAGCCAGATGATATCAATTCCAAGTTCCTTTAAATAATCCAGTTTTGAGATAATTCCTCTCAGATCACCAATGCCGTCTCCGTTTGTATCCAGAAAACTCTTTGGATAGATCTGATATGCGATTTTGTCATGCCACCATTTTTCTGTCATTATTTGTACCTCTTTTATTCATGCATTATATGTTTAGTATAGATGATATTGTGCCTGCATTCTTGCGATATGTCATCATTATATAATACTATCCTGCTTTTGGAAAAGAAAATATCCATCTCTGCCGTTCTGTTTTGTTTCGTACAGGGCAGTATCAGCATTTTTGTAAAGATCCATGTAGCAGGTTCCGTGTTCAGGAGCAAATGCGATGCCAATACTGATCGTTATATGGTGTCCGTTCATTTCTGCAAAGGAAAGATTCTTTATAGTGTCTGCCAGTGCCCGAATGCGTGTTACAGCCCTTTCTTTTGATTCTGTTTTGCACATGTAAATGACAAACTCATCTCCACCGATTCTTCCAATGATATCATTTTCTCTGAAATAATTTCGGAGTGTCTGTCCAAGTGTGCTGAGGACAATATCGCCGACAGCATGCCCATAATGATCATTTACTTCTTTGAATTTATCAACATCCAGAATAATAAAAGTACCTTTTTCATGAGGCCTCTGCTCCAGGATTTCGTTGATGAGTGCCTCTGTCGTGCGTTTGTTGAGAACACCTGTCAGACCGTCTGTCTGTGCATCGTGACGCAGCTCTTCATTGCGGATACGATTGTTGTGGATAATGTAGAAAACAAGTAACAGCACCAGAATGCAGAATACGGACATAAAAATGCCTTCATAACTTTTAATGAAAGAATAGGAGTTTTGGGCATCGGATACAGGAATAACATAGCAGATCATCCAGTCGTTCATTCCGAGTCGGGTATAGGAGAGATACTGCGCGGTAGCAGAGTCGGAAGCTGTACGCAGCTTTACGGTACCATTAGTTCCATTTTGAAAGTCCTGACGGACATTTTGCAAAGTAGCATTGGATAATAAGTTTTTGCGTTCATAAAACTTGAAGAAATTATCCCCATATGT